>Ga0116148_1002507_pt1 | contig 18024 bp, 19 predicted proteins | sample AD_UKC055_MetaG_FD_89786 | JGI IMG/M metagenome (GOLD analysis project Ga0116148, IMG submission 89786) | Active sludge microbial communities of municipal wastewater-treating anaerobic digesters from USA - AD_UKC055_MetaG | ecosystem: Engineered > Bioreactor > Anaerobic > Digestate | place: USA... | reverse complement strand
GCTGAAGGAAGCCGCAGAGGGCAAGATGAAGAACATCCTCCAGTTCTGCGAGGAAGAGCTGGTGTCCGTGGATTTCCTGGGCAACAACCATTCGTCGATCGTTGACGCGGCCTCGACCAAGGTGATCGACGGCAACATGGTCAAGGTACTGAGCTGGTACGACAACGAGTGGGGCTACTCGAACAGGGTTGTGGACCTGATCAGGTTCATCATGAAATAGACATTGTATCAGATCGTGCCCGGGCGGGTTTTAACCCGACAGGGCACGGGGATCGATTCAGGGAGGCACGGGTTTTAACCCGTGCGCGGAGTAATCGAACAAGGAAGAAAACAATCATGGCACGACGAGAAATATTCTCCGGCAACTGGAAGATGTACAAGACGAGCAAGGAGGCGATTGACCTCGTCAACGGCCTCCTCGCAGGCATATCCGGGATCGGGAACCGCGAAGTAGTGGTATTCCCGCCGTCGCCCTGGGCCAAGGCGGTGGCCGATCTCTGCCGCGGCACGAAGATCTCCGTCGGAATGCAGAACATGCACTTCGAGCAGGAGGGCGCTTTCACCGGCGAGGTTTCGCCGCTCATGGTCAGGGACGCCGGCTGCCGGTACGTGCTGATCGGGCACTCCGAGCGGCGCCATGTCTTCGGCGAGACCGATGAGGAAGTGAACAGGAAGGTCGCGGCCGCCCTGAAGAACGGCATCGAGCCGATGATATGCGTGGGCGAGCTCCTCGACGAGCGCGAGAAGGGACATACCAACGATGTCCTTACCCGCCAGGTAACGAAGGCCCTTGCGGGAGTGGGCGCGGACCAGATGAAGACCATAGTCATCGCCTATGAGCCGGTATGGGCCATCGGGACCGGCAAGGTCGCGACCCCGGAGATAGCCGATGAAGCGCACCGGCACATCCGGAAGGTTGTGGAGGGCCTCTACGGGTCCGCGGTCGCGCAGGCGCTCCCGGTTTTGTACGGCGGCTCGGTCAAGCCGGACAATATCGCGGGCCTCTCGGCGAAGGAAAACATCGACGGTGTCCTGGTCGGCGGCGCGAGCCTGAAGGCCGATTCGTTTCTTGACATTATCCGCGTAAAATAATTGAGTGCGAGGCAATATGGGTATTCTGACAACGGTGATATCGGTTGTGTTCATCATCCTCTGCGTCCTGCTGGTCATTCTCATCCTGCTCCAGTCGGACAAAAGCGCTGGCATGGGCATCCTGGGCGGATCAAGCCAGTCTGCGTTCGGATCGTCGACGGCCGACGTCATCACCAAGGCGACCGGCATCATGATCGGCCTTTTCATGCTCGGCTCGGTGGGCCTTGCGACCCTCGAGTCAAACCGGGTCGAATCGCTCAAGAAGGAGCTGACCGGTGCCGGCGGGAAGAAGGCCGACGTGAAAACCGGCGCGAAAGACGAAGTAAAGACTGACGCAGCGAAACCCGCCGAACCGGCGAAAGCCGACAAGGGCGCGCCCGTAAAGTAAGCGTTCCTGCCATGGCGCGCGATCTGAACGTAGATGCGGGGGAATGCACCGGGTGCGAGTATTGCGTTGATTCTCTCCCCGGGGTGTTCCGCATGGATGAGGACGGGATAAGCACCGTCATCGATGCGGGAGGCGCTGATGAAAAAAGTATCCAGGAGGTCATCGATAACTGCCCGGCAGGGTGCATTCACTGGAAGCGATGACGTCACTATATTCCGCTCCGGCGGCAGGCAGAGCATAAATAATCAAACAGGAGTGTTTCAATGGTAATCAAAGACTATATTTTTACATCGGAATCGGTATCGGAAGGGCATCCCGACAAGGTCGCCGACCAGATATCCGATGCAATTCTGGACGAGCATATCAAAGGAGATAAAAAATCGAGGGTGGCCCTGGAAACCCTCGTTACCACGGACCGGATCGTCCTCTCCGGTGAAATAACATCGACGCAGAAAGTCGATTACGAGAAAACCGCCCGCCAGGTGGTCGCCGATATCGGCTATACCGTCCAGAAGATGGGCTTTGACCATATAGACAGCAATTGCCAGGTGTTCGTCCACACCCAGTCTCCCGACATTTCCCAGGGCGTTACCGAGGGGCAGGGGCTCTTCGCCGAGCAGGGCGCCGGCGACCAGGGCATGATGTTCGGCTACGCTGTTGATGAGACGAGCGAGCTGATGCCGATGCCGATACTGCTGGCCCACAAGCTCGTGAAGCGGCTGGCCGACGTTCGCCGCAGCGGCGATCTGACGTTCCTCAGGCCTGACTCGAAGTCGCAGGTTACAATTCAGTACGTGGACAGCATGCCGAAGCGGGTCGACGCCATCGTCATATCCACCCAGCATACGGATGAAGCGACACACGACCAGATCACCGAGGGCGTCATCGAGACGACCATCAAGAAGGTGATACCGGCCGGTTTTATCGACAAAAACACGAAGATTTACGTAAACCCGACGGGCCGTTTCGTCGTTGGCGGCCCCAGCGGCGATACGGGGCTTACCGGAAGAAAGATCATCGTCGACACCTACGGCGGCATGGGCCGTCACGGCGGCGGCGCGTTTTCCGGCAAGGACCCCTCCAAGGTAGACCGCTCGGCCGCGTACATGGCCCGCTATATCGCCAAGAACATCGTGGCCGCCGGCCTTGCCCGCCGCTGCGAAGTGCAGCTCGCATACGCGATCGGCGTCGCCGAGCCCGTTTCGGTCCTGATCAACACGTTCGGCACCGGTACCCTGTCCGAGGACAAGATATCCGACAGGGTGCGGAAGGTCTTCAACCTGAAACCGGCCGGTATCATCGAAATGCTCGATTTATTACGGCCCATATACCGCTCCACGTCGAATTACGGTCATTTTGGCAGGGAAGACGCCGGCTTCGTGTGGGAAATGACAAACAAGGCGGCCGCTCTGAAGGGCTGATGCCGCAGGAATAGGATGCGAATTTTGAATTGATAGGTCCGCAAGCGTTTGCGGACCTATCGCGTTTGCGGCGCTATCGCGTTTAATGCTTTACAACGAATGGACACGAACATACCGAATTGACCTGGAAAGCGATAGGCAATGGGCCTTGAATTATATTTTGGTATGATATATTTCTCTCAGAGAGCATAAAGAACAGGGAGATATACAACTCGATAATATAATACTTTGTGCTCTTTGTGAGGCCCTTTCCTGTTATAACATACCAGGGGCTTGAAGAGAAAATTCATTTATTAATAATCAGTGTTCATTCGTGTCCATTAGTGCTGCTTCCCGTATGCAGGGAAATCGTTCATACTCCGGCCATAACCGACCGATAATAACGGTGGACCCATACGTCAACCAAGGACCGGACACATGAAGGAAGTCAAGATCAAAGCTTACTTATACCGCTGCGGGTGCGGATACGAATTGAAGGTGTTCCTCGATTCGGGGATTCCCTCCGAGACATGCAAATGCAGGGGATGCGGAGGGACGATCCAGCGCAAGGAAAGCTGAAAGGGCTCCTGTTGTCGATTCCCCGACGCATACGTTTGAACAATATTTATACTGCTGAACGGTTCGTGAACATGAAGAAACTGCTGCTTGTACCGTGCGCCGCGCTGATCGCGCTCGCGCTTCCCGCTGCCGCCCTTGATACGGGCGGTACCGCTGCCGCAACCAGGGATGCGAAGCTCCCGGCGAAAGAGGAGGCAGCACGCCCCGCCGCGGAAGGGGGCGCCGTTGTGCGCGAGGGGGATAGCGGGAAAAAAGAGGAGAAGTCCCGCAACTTCAATGTCGACGCCCTGATCCTGTACGGACAGTACAACCGCATCCTGTGGGACGCCGGCATTACCCAGAGCTTTGACACGTTCACATACCAGCTCAATTCCGATTTCAGCCGCTCGAACGATTACGGGTATAAAAACTCTCGTTTTTACGACAACGAGATCGGATTTAGCGGAACAGCCGACCTTTCCGAAAACTGGAAGTTCACGCCCGAGGCGGAAGTGAGCAACGAGTCCCACGGCATGTTCCGGAATCCCTTTTACAACCGGGAAGAAAAGGACCGTATCATCCTTAACATCAAGAATACGTACCAGCCGCGGCCCTTCCGGTGGGACTTTAACCTCAGCGGGATATATTTCATCCACCGCTTCGACACGTCGTTATTCCCTGACGTGTACACGTACCGTCCCTACCATTCGAGCGATTTTTACAAGGCGGGCGCCGAGATCGGCTGGCAGTATATCATATCGGCAGCCAACAAGGTGAGCTTCAATTCGAAGTTTGCCCAGTACTTTTATTCCGGCCCGTCGGACAATGACACCTACACGGCGAACGAGCTGATCTGGAATTTCAACGTGGGCGAGTACTTCAAATTCGGGCTGGGCCCGCTCTACGCCTACAACCGCGACGGCGGGCATTTCGTCTCCGGAAGGATCGAGGCGTCCACGGTCAACCTGAAGTTCGTATCGGTAACCGCCTCGTACCTCTATGATCTCACGCCCTTTACTCCCGAGAACTATTACTTTAACCAGCGATACGTGCGGCCGTATTACAGCCTTTCGCCGGGCCGCGGTCATCATGCCACCCTGGTAGTGGGGGTGGACGCGAACCGGACCAGCGACAGGCCCTTTTACGTGAAGAAGGTGAAATGCAGGGCAACCGGGACCTTCCTGACCAGCGACCGGTACTATTCCTTTTTTTCACTGCCGGAGCAGGTCCTCGCGCCGCACCAGATGAAGATCGCCGAGGCCCAGGCCCAGGGCGAGGCGGCCCTCGGGCTTGCGATATACGCCGCGTATGTCGAGCTGGGCGCCCGGTACCAGTATTCATATTTTTACGCGAGCGACTACGTGACCTACCAGCCCGAGCATACGGCGGGGGGGTACGTCAAGCTGGAGGTATGGCGGTTCGAGACCGAGTTCAGCACCTCGTACCGCGGCCGGATGCATTCCAACCCGTTCATGGATGTTACGATGAGGCCCGCGCTGATCGGCTCGCTCCACCTCCAGGTCAAGGTGTATGAATCGTTTTACCTGTACGGAAAAATCGACAACATATATAACGGCAAATTCAGCACCGTATACGGCTACCCGGAGCAGGGGCGCACGATAATCGGCGGTCTGCGCATAAGCATATGAAGCCCGGAGGTGGCGGCCCCGCCGCCCCTCCCGTGCGCCGCCTTTATTTGTAACCATGTGAACCGGTATTGCCACATACATGGATGGTCGTGTGCCTATTCTCCACGTCCAGAAACTATTTCTTGACACGAAACCGGTAACGTACTATCAATGCCAGATTGCTCCAATCGACAGCGGGCATGGTGCGTGCTGTAACAAAGAAACAGGTTTTTGATGAGAAACTTAGCAATAGCCCTGGTATCGTTAGCGGTCCTCTGTGCCCTCCCGATGCTTTATCCCCAGCCTTCCAAGTACGAGGGAAAGAAGGTCGTCACGGTCCTTTTCGAGGGTCTGAAGAACGTAGACGAAGACGACCTCCTCTATATCATGAAAACAACTTCCGGCTATCCGCTTAAGGCCCTGGAGCTCCGCGAGGACATCAAGAAAATCTTCAAGAAGGGGAACTTCGAGAGCATCGCCGTCGAGATCGAGGAGTACATGGACGGGGTGCGGCTGAAGTTCATATGCAAGGAGCGCCCCCTGGTCAAGGAAGTCGTGTTCAAGGGCCTCGACGAGGTGTCGGAGTCCGACCTTACGACGGTCATCCCCGTGAAGGAGGGCGCCGTCATCCGGAAGGATTACCTCGAGAAAAGCGTGGCCGCGATCAAGAAGAAGTACGAAGAGGAGGGGCTGTTCAACGCCGTCATCCGGTACGATGTGAAGCCGGTCAGGGGCGACGAGAACAACGTCAGGGTCGTTTTCATCATAGACGAGGGAGAGGAGATCCGGGTCCGGAAGCTGTCGGTCCTCGGCGCCAGGAAGCTGGGAACCAGGGAGTTGCTCGCGGTCATGGAGACTTCGGAAAAAGGGCTGTTCAAGGACGGCGATTTCAAGCGCGATGTATGGGAGCAGGACAAGGCCAAGGTCCTCGCGTACTACCGCCAGAACGGGTACCTCGAGGCGCAGATACTCGACGAGACCGCGGAGTACGAATGGGTCAACCCCGAGAAGAAAGACAAGCGGGGAATATTCCTCACGCTTAAGGTGAGCGAGGGAGAGCAGTTTTATTTCGACAAGTATTCGGTCAGGATAGAGGAAAAGGGGACGGCGCCGGTCTTCAAGCCCAAGGTTTTCATGGATAATTTCGAGCAGACCCGCAGCGGCGCCATTTTCAACGACACCCTGTTCCAGCAGGACCGCCAGATGATCAGCTTCAAATACGCGTCGAAGGGATATATCTTCGCACGGGTCCAGCCGAACAGGACCGTGACGGAGCGTGAAGTCAAGGTCAAGGGCAAGCTCGTAAAGAGAAAATTCGTCGCAATCGAGTTCGTGATCGAGGAGGGCACCCAGGCCTACATCGACATGATCATAATAAAGGGAAACAAGAAGACGAAGGACAAGGTCATCCGCCGCGAGATCCTCCTCAAGGAAGGGGACCTCTTCGATTCGAGCAAGCTGCAGCTGTCCCGCGAAAAGGTGTATAACCTCGGCTTCTTCAAACAGGTGAACATAGATGTGCGCCCGGGCAGCAGGGACGGGTACATGAACCTGATCGTTGACGTGGAGGAGCAGCCCACCGGAACGATCTCCCTGGGCGGCGGCTACGGGACCACTTCCGGCTTCTCCATCTTCGCGGACGTCGCGGAGAACAACCTCCTGGGCAACGGCCAGCGTGTCGGCGTCAGGTTCGAGTACGGGCCGGAGCGGACCTCCATCACGCTGTCGTTCGCCGAGCGGTGGCTCTTCAACCAGCCGATCGGGCTCAACACCTCGGTATTTTACAATCTTTACAACGTGAAGTCGAACCAGACCGTGTTCCCGACCCTCGACAACGAGTCGGAGTACAAGCGCGAGGGTTTCGGCTACGCGCTGGGCCTGAGCTACCGGTTCCTCGACTACTTTTCCGCCGGCGCGAGCTGGTCCCACGCCTTCACCCGCGTGAAGGACCCCTCGGGCAACAGCTCGGAAGAGGTCTATTATTCCAAGCGGCTCGGCTTCCAGGAAAAACGCTCGGTCACCGTGTTCGCCACGTTCGACAACAAGGACAATTACCTGAATCCCACGAAGGGCGGGAGCGTCGAGTTTGCCACGAACTTCACCGGGGGCAGTGTGCTGGGCGGCTCGGACCACTACATCAAGCTCTCGCCCGACGCGGCGGTCTATTTCTCGCCGTTCCACCTGCCCTTTCTCAAGAGCCATCCCTGCGTGTTCGAGTTCCGGGCGAGCGGGGACTTCATCATGAGGCCGGCGGGCGTGAGGAGCGTCAACCGGAGACAGCCAAGGCAGTCGCCCTACTATTACCTGAGCGATGTCGATTTAAAAGATCCCTGGCTCGAGCCCGAGGACAGGCTCAACCTCGGCGGCCCGGAAACGCTCCGGGGATGGGACTACTACGACAAGAAGTTCCCCGAATCGTGGCAGGATGTCGGTCTCTTCCATAGAATACTGTACGGCGTCGAATTCCGGGTGCCCATACATCCGCAGATGCTCTGGTTCGCCGTCTTCTTCGACGCCGGATCGCTCTGGTCCGACACGTTCTGGGAAAAGCAGATGACGAAGGACAATCAGAAGATCATCTACCAGGACCTCGCCACCGGGAAGCTGCACCGCGTGCAGGACATTTTTACGGGCGACGTCAACCTCCTGAAATACTTCAAGTATTCCTACGGGTTCGGGTTCAGGATCCAGATACCCATGATGCCGCTCCGCTTCTGGTTCGGCAGGAAGCTCATTTACAACGGCAGGTTCACCAATGTCGGCGGCTTCCAGTTCCAGTTCGGCATCGGCGACATGAGGTTCTGATGAGGCCCGGCACGGTCATCGCCGCCCTCCTGGTGGCGGCATCGGTGTCCTGCTCGAATTTCAAAAAGAAAGAAGAGCCGGCGCCGCCGGTGATCCGTTACATGAACCTGAAAGCGGTCTATGGTTTTTCCCTCAACCGGAACCGTGACGCACTTGACGTGAAAAAAAAGCTGGATGAGAAGCTTGCCCGCATGAAGGAGGTCCGGGGCGGCCTCAACGAGCCGGCGACCGACCACGTGGCCCTGCTGGATGAGTACCGCGGGCTTGATGCGGAGCTGTCCGCGCTCAGGGGACGATCCAGGTATTACAAGACAAAGCTGCTGGGGCAGATCGACCGCGCCGTGAAGAACGTGGCGAAGAACCTCAAGGCCGACTTCATATACAATATCGGCGACGAGCTGATATATGCGAAGAAGGAGTATGATGTTACGGAAGAAATCATGCGGGAAATCATCCGGCTGGAAGAGCGGAGCGCGCCCGAGTCGCGGTAATGTCCCCGGCCCGGCCGCGGGCGCACGGATCCTCGGGCTCTTGTCACTCTGTGCTCTCCTGGCGCTGCAGCCTGCGTGCGTCAGCAAGGAGAGGCGGATCAAGCGGGCCTTCGACGGCTTCAACGGAAAATATGTCGTTTTTATCAGCAAAACGAAGTTCCTCCTGGAAGTGTATAACCGGAACCTGGAGCCGGTGGCCGGATACCGGATAGCATACGGCTCGAACACCGACCGGAAGCCCAAGCTGCATGAATCGGACAACCGCACCCCGGAGGGCCTCTACCGCGTCAACGAGATCCTTAGCATGGATGCGGACAGGAAATCCTCTTCTTACAAGACGCTTAAAAAGATGAACAAGAAGTTTTTCAGGGCCCGCGACGGACACAGCAAGTACGGCGCCCCGAGCGTGGACCTGGGCGATAACGCGTACGGCCCCCGCTTTTTCGGGCTCGACTACCCGAACGCCGCGGACCGGAAGCGCTACCGGAAGGCTCTTCAGTCGGGTCTGGTGCCTCTTACATCAAGCGGCACGCCGCTGGGTATCGGGTGGGGCATCGGTATTCACGGCAACAATGACGAGAAATCAGTCGGGAACCTTTCTTCCAACGGCTGTATCAGGATGTACAATAACGACATCGTGGAGTTCGAGCAGTATGTGCAGATGGGCACCCCGGTGATACTTTCGCCGGATTGAGGGGCTGCGGGGAGCCCCCGGCGTCGTGCCGGCACCCCATATTTTTTATGTTGACATAATTCCCGCCGCTGATGAATACTGTCGCTGATTTTTTTAATGGAGGAACATCGTGCTACAATTAACTGGCATAGCATACGCCGCTGGCGAGACAGCTCCCCCGGCTGGACAGGGGGGGATCCAGGGAATTCTTGAAAATTACAGTTTTATCATTCTGATGGTTGCGACCATCGGTATATTCTATTTTCTCCTGATTCGCCCCCAGAAGAAGAAGGAGAAGGAGCGCACCGAGATGATCGCCGCCCTGCAGAAGGGAGACAAGGTCATGACAGCGGGCGGCATGTACGGAGTGATTGACGGTTTCAAGGAAGGCGATATCGTCATAGTGAAAATAGCCGGCAACACCAAGGTCGAGTTCAACAAAAGCGCAATCCAGACAAAGGTCAAATAGACCGGCCATGAGAAGGCACACACTGCATCTGCTGCTGGTCCTCGCGCTGCCGGCCTGGCTGCTGGCGGCGGCCGTGGCGCAGGAGGGCGGAGGCACGGGATCGAATCCGGACGCTTCCGCCACCGAGAGCCGCGGCGGCGCGGAAGGAGCATCGCCGGATACGGCACCCGCCGGCAAGGACGGGACGGTCGCGCCGGACCGCGGGGACGCGACGGCGGTTAAAACCGACAGGCAGGCTGACCGGAAAAAGAAAGCGGTGCGCAAGCCGGCCGCGGCCGAGGAAAAGCAGAAGGACGCACCGGTTGAGGAAGCGGCGGATGACGGGATCGGGGAAAACCTGCTCCTCATCGATCATGAAAAAATAAAATACGACCGCATCCCCGGTATCACCATCAAGGCCGAGGACCAGGGAGCGGATTCGATCGTCAATATTCCCGATGACAGGATCGGCGGAGAGAACAAGAAGGAAAAAGAGAGCGCCGGCATTTTCGGAAAGAACACCAGGGCGATAGCCGGATGGGGCATCGTAATACTGATCTTCATCCTGTTCGTCATATACTCAAAAACAAGATCACGAAAATCGAAGAGAAGGGTCGTACGGACCGTTCCGAAACGATAACGAGTGCAGGGGACATCCATGACCAGGGGAATGATATATAAACTCATATTTATCCTGCTGCTTATTGCTTTTTCAATCGTGCTGATTCTTCCGACGTTCGGTGAAAAAACGATGAGCATAACCATGAACGCCGACGCCACGGCCGAGCAGGTCGATGCCGTCAAGAGGAAATTTCCCGCGGTTACATACGAGATGGCGCAGAAGGACTCCGTTATAACGGTAACGGCCGGGGGCCGCAACATCACCGATGCCGTCATGAATGATGTCAGGTCGTTTCCCGGCGTTAAAGATGCCGTCATCCGGAAGCACTGGGCCGAAGACATGGTCATGGCCAAGAAGATCAACCTCGGTCTTGACCTCCAGGGCGGCATGAACCTGGTCATGCAGGCCGATTTCAAGAGGATCGAAAGCAGGTCCGCGGACAATAAAAAGCTTACCGAGAAGGACAAGACCGACCTGACCCAGCAGGCTCTGGAGCTGATCCGGAACCGTATCGACAAGTTCGGCGTTGCCGAGCCGTCGATACGCCCGCGGGGCGTGGACGCAATCGAGATACAGCTCCCGGGTGTCAAGGACCCCAAGGCGGTAAAGAAGGCTATCGGAACGACCGGCCGGGTCGAATACCGGCTTGTTGACGACGAATGGACCGGCAAGGCGGGCGAGTGGCTGAGGGCCAATTACAAGGGTGCGGCCCTGCCCGATGACGCGGGGACCCAGGACAGGCTCCTTGCCGACATGACGGCGGGCCTGCAGCTTCCAAAGGACCGCGAGCTGCTGTACTACTGGGACCGTAAAAAAGACACGAACAAAATTATACCCACGTATCCGATCGTCCTCTTCCGGGAAGTCGCGATCGCGGGTAACGACATAAGCAAGGCATGGATCGGACAGGACGAATACGGCGGACTGGCGGTCCATTTCACGACCACGGCGGACGGCGCGACGAAGTTCGCCGACGTCACGGCAAAGAAAAACTGGGGCAAGAAGCTGGCGATCGTCATCGACGAGAAGGTGCGGAGCGCGCCGCGGCTCAACGTCCAGATCACGAGCGGCCAGGCGATGATCAACGGCAACTTCACCTACGAAGAGGTCAACACCCTCACGCGGATCATCAAGGAAGGCGCGCTGCCGGTCGACCTGAATATTATCGAGGAGCGGACCGTCGGACCATCGCTCGGCCAGGACTCGATCGATTCCGGCATCAAGGCTGCGCTCCTGGGGATCGCCGCGGTCGTCATTCTCATGGCGATGTATTACAAGCTTGCGGGCGTCATAGCGGGCCTGGGGCTCGTGCTGAACACGATCTTCCAGATCGCGATACTGTCGTGGCTGGGCTTCACTCTGACCCTGCCCGGTATCGCGGGCATCATCCTTTCCGTCGGTATGGCGGTCGACGCGAACGTCCTCATTTACGAGCGCATGAAGGAAGAGCTGTGCAGCGGCAAGTCCGTGCGGATGGCCGTAAGCCTCGGGTTCGACCGGGCGTTCTGGGCCATCTTCGACGGCAACCTGACGACGCTGATATCGGCGTTCGTGCTGGCGCAATTCGGCACCGGACCCATCAAGGGTTTTGCGGTGACCCTCACCATCGGTCTTCTGGCAAGCATGTTCGTCGCGCTGTATATCACGCGGTACGTGTACGAACTCATTTCTCTGAACAAGAAAATTAAAAGGCTCAGCATTTAAGGGGGCTCAGGTTGAAAGAGCGGGTAGTTCCATTCATCAAATACAGATTCTTCGCGTACGCGCTGTCTCTCGGGCTGATCGTTGTTTTCTCAATCATGACGGTTACGCGGGGCGGTATCAGAATGGGTGTCGATTTCGTCGGCGGCCAGAAGATTATTGCCAGGTTCGAGAAGGGCGTTAACGAGGAGCTTATTCGCAAGGCCCTCACCGCATTCAGCCCCACCGTCCAGCAGATCGGCGAGGCGGAGCATAACGAATACATCATACAAACGAAAATCAGCAGCGAATCGCTGACGGAAATCCAGGACGGCCTTACGGCACTCGCCGGAAAGACGATCCCCGGCATGCAGATACTGAACCAGAGGGCGGTGCTCATGTCGTCCAGGGACGCGGTCGATGAAGCGGCGGCGAACGCCCTGATTGCTCCCACAAACGCGGTATTCCGGAAAATCGGCGATCCCGCGAAGAACATCTACGCGATCTACCCCCGCGAGTCCGCGGACAAGAAGCAACCAAGATACAATCCCGATACGGCCGTGAACAACCTCCGCGGCGCGCACGAGAACCTCGACATCCTGAAGGGCGTCGCCCTGTTTGCGGTGTTCAACAAGCCGGTCGACGGAAAGATGCTCGCCGACTCGCTCTCCACTCTGCACGCCTCCTCGGCCCAGGCCGTATACGGCGAGAAGCAGGGAGCGCTGCTGTACAAGATCGCCGTCGACGAGTCCGACCGGATCAGGGCGGAGCTGGAGAAAAACTTCAAGAATTCCCAGGTCATGAGCGTTGAGAACGTCGGCCCGGCCGTCGGCGATTTTTTAAAGAAGTCGGCCCTCAAGCTTATCCTGGTGTCAATCCTCCTGATGACGATATACCTGGCGTACCGGTTCGAGTTCCGCTACTCCGTCGGCGCAATGGTGGCGGTTCTCCATGACGTATTCCTGGCGTTCATCTTCTGCGGCGCGGCCGGCGTGGAGATCAACATCCCGGTCATCGCGGCCCTTCTTACCATTTTCGGTTATTCGGTCAATGACACGATCGTCATCTTCGACCGTATCCGCGAGACCTCCCAGATAGAAACGAAGATCTCATTCGTGGAAATTGTTAACAAGGCGGTCACGTTCACCATGTCCCGGACGATTCTGACGTCGTACCTGACGCTCCTCACGGTTTTCGCCCTCTTCTTCCTCGGGGGTGAGGGGATTTCGGATTTCGCCATGGTGCTGCTGTTCGGCATGATCGTCGGCGTGTATTCAACCGTGTATATCGCGTCCCCGGTCGTGATCTCGTGGGAAAAGCTGATGGCCAGGATACGGTCCTGACCGTCGGTACCGCACAGGCCGGCCTTCACGGCAGGAGGCGGTTCGAGTGAAGAACACCATCCTTTTTTATCTCCTCTGCATGTTCCTCTGGCAGGCGGCGCCCGCGACTGCCGACGAATTCGGCCCGGACCGCCTCCTGGGCTTCACGCGCAGCCTGATCGGCAGGCAGGAATATTACCGCGCCCTGGTCGAGCTGAAGCGCCTTGATTCGTACCATCCCGGATACCTGAGCCCTGTCGCCTTCCATGTGACCGAGCTCTATCTCCTTTCCAGGGGAAAACAGTACGCGGACATACTGAGCCGGAAGATGCCGGCAGGCGACGCCAGCCTCGCTGCCGCGGACCTGGTATTCAAGTGCGACGCCGCTATCGGCGCCTCCAATTTTGCCGGGCTCGACACGCTCGTAGCCGGGTGGCAGTCCGGTGCAGACCCCTATTTTGACGGGCTGGTGAAAAAGAGACGTCTTTATTCAAGCCTCGTGTCGGGACGGTACGGCGCGGCGGGCGGGATTTGCGGCCCTCCCGAGGCGCCCGATTACGGCGCCTGCCGCGAGTTGATCGCACTGGCGCAGCGGGATTCCGCGGGCGCGAGGAAGCCGTGGCTCGCCGTGGTGCTCGGGCTGGTGCCGGGCGCCGGGTATTTGTACTCGGGCGAGATAGCCACGGGAGTATTTGCATTTCTGCTGATCGCGGCGGACGCGGTCCTGACCTATTTTGCGTTCCGGACGCGCAACGACGTCATCGGCTATTTTACCGGCATCGTCGGCGGGCTGTTCTACGCCGGCAGCATGGCCGGCGGCTATTTCGCCGCGCGGCGCTACAACATGAAGCGCTTCGAGACCGGCCGCGCATCGCTGTCGTCTGCAATGAAGCTTGATGGCGACCGGGAGGAATTGTTCAACAGGTACGGTATCGGGAGAGATGAAAAGCGCTAATCGTCACATGGAAACCGCGCTGAAGATAGCTTTCAGGCATATGGGCCGGACATCACCGAACCCGCCGGTGGGAGCGGTCATCGTGAAGGACGGCGCCGTCATCGCGTCGGGCGGAACGGGTCCCTGCGGATCCTGCCATGCCGAGATTGACGCTCTGGCCGCGGCTGGCAGCGCGAGCTCCGGCGCCGAGATGTACGTGTCCCTGGAACCCTGCAGCCATTTCGGCAGGACGCCCCCCTGCGTCGAGGCGATCATCCGGGCCGGGATCAGGCGGGTCCATATACCCGCCCTGGATCCAAACCCCCTGGTCTCCGGGAAGGGGGTCGCGGGCCTGAAAGCCGCCGGCATCGACGTGGTGTTTGTCGAAGAGCTGGCCGAACAGGCCGTGGACCTGATACGGCCCTTCAAGAAATATATCCTGCGCAACCGTCCCTTCGTGCTCAGCAAGAGCGCGGTGACGCTCGACGGCCGCATCGCGGCCAGGGGCGGAGATTCGCGCTGGATATCGTCGGAGCACTCGCGCTACCTGGTGCACAAGCTCAGGGCCAAGGTCGATGCGGTCATCGTGGGGAAGACGACCTTCACCCACGACAACCCGGCGCTCAACGTGCGCCTCGGCTCGTTTGGCGCCGAAGTCCCCGCGTACTTCAGGAACCGGGAGCCGGCGCTTGGCGGACGGAACAATTTTCTGCTTCACGCGCTCCTGACCGAGGAGATCGTCGAGCCGGGCGCCCCGTTGCGCGTTGTGATCGGACTGCCCCGGGAGATCGACCCGTCGAGCGCACTGTTCGCGGACGGCAATTATCTTTTTTTCGAGCGGCGCGAGGCGGCGGACCGGATTGTGCGCGAGGGCGGGAAGATCGGCGGGATCAACCTGCACCTGGTCGACGCGGCTTCTTCCCGCGAGGAAATCGCGGCGGTCCAGGAGGAGCTGCACCGGCGCGGCATCATGTTCGTCCTGCTGGAAGGGGGCGGAAGGCTGGCCGGATCGTTCCTGGATGCGGGCGAGATCGACCAGTTCCTGTACATCATCACGCCGAAGATAGCGGGTGACGGCGTGCCGTCGCTGGCGGCGACCGGTGTGGACGCCATTCGCGACGCCCTGGTCCTCAGGGACGTGACGACGGTGCAGGTGCTCGACGACCTGATATACTGCGGGTACCGGGAACCCTATCATTTCGAGATGCTCTGAGGAGGGCGGTATGTTTACCGGGCTAATTGAGGAAATCGGGCGCGTTGCCCGCGTGCAAAGGGCCGGGGACGGCCTTAACCTGGTGATAGAGGCGGCGCTGGTCCTCGAGGGGACCCGCACAGGCGATTCCATCTGCATCAACGGTGCCTGCCAGACCGTGACGGCCATGGATGCCCGCACGTTCACCGTGTTCGCCTCGGGCGTTACCGCGGCGGTGACCACGCTCGGCGGGTTCGCGCCGGGACGGCGGGTGAACCTTGAGCGGGCCATGACGCCTGCGTCCCGTTTCGGCGGGCATTTCGTCCAGGGTCACGTGGACGGGCGGGGAAGCGTCGCGTCGATCGACCGGGACCGGATGGGCATGGGCGTGACGGTTTCCGCCGGACCGGAGCTGCGCCGCTACATCGTGGAAAAGGGCTCGATCGCCGTTGACGGCGTATCGCTCACCGTCGTATCACTCACTCCCGCCGGCTTCACTCTCTACATTATCCCCGGGACTCTTAACGGCACCGTCATTCCCGAATGGAGGGCCGGCGACAGCGTGAACATAGAGACGGATATTCTCGCCAAGTACGTGGAACGGATGCTCGATGCGCGCGGGCAGGGCGGCGTAACGGACGGGGGAGGGCTGATGACCAAGCTTGCCGAAGGCGGGTTCGTCTAGGCCGCAGAGGAGCCGCAGCTCAGATACCGGCGCCGGGGAAGCTCTTCCGTGCTTCGTCCAGTGTGAGAATGCGGAAGAACTTGTCGAGGAACGCGGTCTTGAATACCTTCGTAATCGCGTCCTGCATGTCGTACAGGACGAGGTCGATACCCTGGTTGCGGGCGGTGTTCATCAATAAAATGAGCGACCCGATGCCGGATGAATCTATGAATTCCACTTTTGAGCAGCAGAGCAGTATCGCTTTCATGCCGGTGTGCATCAGCGGGGCCGTCTTCGTCCTGAAATGGAGCACGTCCTCGATGGTGAATTTGCCATCCAGGGTGACCACCGCAGTGGTTTCGGCGGGCATGTTGACCGTGATTAGCATTGCCTAGCGCAGCCGGTCCCAGAGATTCCGTTCCTCGATGATCCCGAAAAATTTTTTTTCGAATGAATCCACTTCGCGGTAGTTCGGGGTCTCGGGATTTCCCCTGAAGAGTACCGCGTATTTTCCGATATATTTCACTGCGTCGACCATGCTGTTGTTCTTGATCGCCTTCAGTATCTCATGGTAAATGATGACGGCGGCGGAGTCCATCACCTCTTTGCGGAACGACTTGTACTTGATGTCAAGCCGGTCTATGGTGCCGTCGGCCGCGTAGTGCCTGTTCGGCATCGACGGGTCCGAGAATTTCAGGAGGTAGACAATGACGGCACGCTTGATCTCCGCCAGGTTCCCTTCGCCGGCGATCTTGCGTATTGCCTCCAGCGCCGCACCGGACTGCTCGTCCTTCAGCCGGTTCTCCTCCTCCTGGCCCTCGTGCGCCCGGATGAGCTTTTCGACCTCGACCTCGTCCACCTCGGATATTTCGTGCTCGAACTTCCGGTTCATCCGGACGAACTCCCTGTCGGAGTAGGTCTTGAAGCCGTCTTTCAGGAGGTTGACGAACTCGATCGCCTCGTCGGAGGCGGTGACCCGCGGCTGGTCCTTCATGGATTTGAGGAAGCCGATGGACAGGTTCCCGGGGATGGAGAGGTCGAACTGGTCGGGGGCCACGGATTTAACAAGCGACATCTTGTAAAGGAGGGGAATTTTCTTGCTGCCGCTTTTACTGGCCTGCTCGAGCAGCGATATCAGCTTCTCCATCGGCTCGGCCGGAACCGCGGGAGACCACCGGGTGAGGGGGGTGACCAGGTACTCGTGATACACGTTACGCCCGTGCTTTGCGAGGCTCTGGATTATCCTCGTGTAATTGTCGATCAGCGGAGAACGGATGGTGGTGATATTATCTCTCATTTAATTGAATGATAACGGTGCCCGGCCGGGTGTCAAAATATTTTTTACCCGAGATCGAATATTTTTTCCAGGTTGACCGAGCCGGGGGCTATCGGAAGGGCGAGCAGCTTCCGCTTGAGATGCGAGGAGAGGTAGATTGCGTGTACCACTTCCAGGGCGTTGTACCCGTCCTGGCCGGTCGAGGCGATTGGCCCCCCCCGTCCCGAGCGGGCCCTTTTTACCTCCAGGTAAAGCTCCCTGAAGCAGTTATTTCTCCTGAACGAGGGGAAACGCGCCTCGACGAGGTCGCGAAAACCGGCATAGAAGCGCGACGGGCGGGCGGTATAGAGCCGCTCGTACCCGTTGCCGATCACGATCTTTCCCCGGGTGCCCGATATCTCGAGCTCGAAAACGAAGTACTCCCGGGACCCGCCGGCCTCAAGGAAGATGTCCACCCCGCCCTCCGTCGTGAGCCAGGCGCAGGCCCCGTCCTCAAAACCGCTCCGGCGTCCGGGGCGCCGGAATTCACCCTGCACCGTGGTTATCTCGCCAAAAAGATAACGGAGCATGTCCACCAGGTGCGTCCCGTCATGGAGAAGCGGGCCGCCGCCCTGGTCCGCGGAAGACCTGCCCCGGTGCCCGCCGGTGAGGATCGAGCCGTGGACGGAGCGAACCTCGCCGATGGCGCCGCGGCCGATCAACTCCCGGATCTTCCGGTAGCGGCTGTCGTACCGCCGCTCGTGGTTGATGATGAGCGTTGTGCCGCGCTTTTCGCATTCGGCGATGATCCGCCGGCAGTCACCGAGCGACGCGGCCATCGGCTTTTACAGGACGATGACGCGCACCCCGCG
>Ga0116148_1002506_pt1 | contig 18025 bp, 12 predicted proteins | sample AD_UKC055_MetaG_FD_89786 | JGI IMG/M metagenome (GOLD analysis project Ga0116148, IMG submission 89786) | Active sludge microbial communities of municipal wastewater-treating anaerobic digesters from USA - AD_UKC055_MetaG | ecosystem: Engineered > Bioreactor > Anaerobic > Digestate | place: USA... | reverse complement strand
CTCGTTTTTCGTCCCTTGTCCGTGCCGGGGATGCACTCCTTGACTGAAAACAGAATCACGGCACCTGCCATCGCTTCCGGCATTCCTTCCGGCATTCCTTCCGGCGCATAGAACGTTTCAATCTGCTTGTTAATCAGTTTGACCGTTTCGGGAACCAGATCGTTGATTCTGGAAACAGCAGCCAACGGTAGATTGAGCAACTTTTCTACACGAAGGGAGAAGGATGTCCACAGAGCGTCGGCATCAACAGCCGTGAATTCCGATCCGTCTTCTTGCTTCTTTTTTCCCTTTCCTGCTGTTTTGTTGGCTGTTGCATCAGCGTTTGTGCCCAGAACAGGCGCAGCCCCGTAGGGGCCCTTCAGGAATTCTTCGAGTTTTGCAAAGAACGCGCGGGCTGCCGGTTCCATGCCGGCGATGCAGGCTTCAATATTCTGTTCCTTCATGGCGTATATATTATGTACGCTGGAGAAGAACGCCGGCGATGCGAACGCCGAAAGAGAGGCGTAGAGGTCTTTCAGGAAAATGTTCTGGATACCCATGTGCACATCGTATATGCCCCTTCCATCCAGCGAATTGTACAGGGTTCTGTAGTGACCCCACTCATTGTCGTCGACTTCGTAGATATTCAGGAACACCTGGGTCTGGAAGCCGTTCAGCGATGCGAACATTCCTTTATCGATAATTTCGCGGTTTGTCCGGATGTACCAAAGACCAGAACGCTGTTCCTGCATAATGGTAAAGCGGTTGTCGCGGTTTTCCAGTCCAAGACCCTGGGCGAGCGTCCGCTGTTCAAGTACGCGCGAACCGTCGCTCTGCTTGACGGCGCTCGCAGCAGAAACCTTAATCCATCCGGTTGCGTGCTGATACACGTTGTTATAGAAAATAAGCGCCCGTTCCTGTCCGACGCGGTTCGACCATACAAACACGTTTTCGTTTACCGAACCGTTTTCATAAAAATCGTACAGACAGAAATTGTCCACGCCGGCAAAAAGATAGCGTTTTTTCATGAGCGGGAAGATTTCGCGCTGATGCCGGTACAGCAGGTGGCCGTCGGGAACTTCATTCCGATACGCCTTGCGGTATTCCATACCGTATTTTTCCTCGAAGCCTTCCACCTGGCCGTGTCCGAACATGGGCAAACCGGGCATTGCAACCATCATGGTGCAGACGCCGAAGTACTTGTCGTCTTTTCCGAACTGGACTACGGCGGTTTCTTCGTCGGGATTGTTCATGAAATTCACGTATCGCTTGAGGATCTCCGGATCGAACTCGATAGTGTTTTTAATGGTGCTCCGGTATTTCTGGTTGTCCTCGCGTTTGAGCATGTTCATAAACGCTGAATTGTATACGCGGTGCATACCGAGCGTTCGTACAAAATATCCTTCCATCATCCAGAATGCTTCTGCAAGAAGCAGGGTGTCCGGAATCTCCTTTGCGCAGCGGTCTACGACTTCCCTCCAGAATTCCTCGGGAATCCGCCGTTCGAATTCTTCCCGGCTGATTGCAAAACGGGACCGGCTTGCTATATCTCCTCCCGAACCGGGTTCGGGGTACCACAAGCGCTGGATGTGTTTTTTTGCCAGAACCATTGCGGCGTCGAAGCGGATAATCGGGAAGTTTTTTGCGACGTGGAGAATTTTTTGTATAACTTCCTCTCGTGCCTGCGGATTCAGAAAGTCTATCTGGGCGGTATCATTCCAGGGCATGCCGGTACCGTCGTTTCCGTGATAAATGTACCGGGTGTCTCCTGTCGCGTGATCGACGCGTTTGAATACAACTGCGCAGTCTGTCTTGTTGTAATAGTGATTCTCCAGATAGATGCCGACGCGGGAATCGTGCGAGAGGTTTTCTCCGTTGAAGTCGTAGCCGGGGTAAGGACATTCATTCGTTTGAATAAAGAGATCCGGTTTTTCCACTACCCATTTAGCGTCCATTCCGGTATGGTTCGGGACCATATCGGACGCAAGCCGTACTCCCCGTTTCCATGCCCGGGAGCGAAGATTGTCCAGGGCTTCCCATCCTCCAAGTTCTCCGGCTATGTCATAGTCGTCCAGACTGTACGCGCTTGCTGCCGCTTCCGGATTACCGCATATCTGTTTTATTCTTTTGCTGGCCGGCGAGCGCTCCCATAGACCAATCAGCCAGAGCCCGGTGAAGCCGGAAGCGGCGAGAAAATCCAGTTCTTCGTCGGGAATCTGATCAAGGCGGGTTATCGGACGTTGGTATTTTTCAGTAAGCTGGCTGAGCCATACCAGCGCGCTTTTTGCGATAAGCACCACATTCGGCATCCATTCCCTGTCCGGACTGAACCGTTCATACTCTTTGCTGATATCACCGAACGTGTAGGGATCCATGTCCGGGGTGCCCGAGCCGATTCCGCCGGACCAACCTGCTTTTTGTTCTTCTGCAATAAGGTCGAGCCCGGACAGAAGCCGGGAAAGCCATTCTCCAAGAATCGAGAACCATTTGGTACGGATATATTCGAGCTGCCCTTTAAGGTCGTAGGGCGAATACTCTACGGGAGCTTTGAGCATAGACACAAGGTCGAGCCCCTCCGGTCCGAAGGGCGGGTTTTTGGCAGACCACATCTTGAGTTCTCTCCAGGCGATCGCATAGGAAGGGTTCTTTTTTAGGACAGTATCGCTGAACAGCCTGAAAAATGGTTCGAATGCAGGATTTTCGTTGGCAAGGATGAGCATCATCATTTCTTCAAGGGCAATAATACGGTTTGCTGTTCCGTCCGTATCCGAACCTGCAAGCCATTCAGATTCGGACATTTCTTTTTTATACACTGCCCGCGGGGGAAATTCATGGATAAAGGTTTGAATCAGTGCAGCAAAGGCTTCCGTACCGATTTTCGTTTCGATACTGCGAACAGCGCCTTCAAAAAAGGTTTTATTTTCTGTTGTGCGATACAAACGGCATACGTAATGGAATATTTCGTCGATCAATCCCATTGCATTGAGCTGTCCGGCCTTGAGGTACTGTTCCGGATGCTGTCTTCCGTTCACAGTTTTATTGTATTTCAGTACGAACAGATGGACCGCTTTCTGGTTGGCAAAAATCACATTTCCTGATGAAGAAAACAGCGTTTCGTCAAAATTGCATTCTTTTCGGAGTGCTGCATTGATATGGAATTCCATAAGTTGCACATCCGGACACGGTGTTGTTCCTGCCCTGACCACTACGGTCTGTTCGTACTGTTTCATTGCCAAACTCCTTGTTAGCACAAAGTATTCGAATTATTTGTAAACTGGATGTATCATGGGGCCCTGCAGGGTATCTTGAAAAAACTCGGTGAGTCTTCCCCGACGCCGTTGTACAGGGCATCCACATGATCTATTCGCATGTTTTCTACAGGCACTTGGGTTGTGTTCGGCGTGCGGACAGAACCGAACGGATGGACGCAATGAGGTTCTTGTTTTTAATCAGTTCCTCGCAGGTTACCGGAAGACGGTATGTCCAGTTAAAAGTGGATACACTCCCCGGTACATTGATTCGTTCATCGTCCGGATTTTCTGCGTAAAAGGTTTGGTCCAGATACAGAAAATCCTGTAGGGGTACAACGAACAGGGCGGACGAGGTTTCCGAAAGTTTTTCCAGCACCCGTTTTGCCAGTTCTACCGAAAAGCTGTTTTTTGCAGCCTGTTGCGTATCTTCCGGAAGTCCGTCAAGGATCGAACCGTAATCGCGGGTAAAATCGTTCCCACCGTTTTCCTGCTCCCACCAGCCCCTGATTGTTGACGAGTCGTGTACGGAGGTTGTTGCCACCGATTTAACCGGGTATGCACAGATATCCTTGAACGGCTGTCCCGGTTCTGTCCATTTTCGCTCCCAGCGGATTACCTTGAGTCCGAGAATATTGAATGTGTCCAGAACTTCGGGAACGCTTTCCGGGATAGTTCCCAAGTCTTCTGCGCAGGCGAGCATCTCTGTAGAACTGGTCAGAGTCCCAAGAAGTTCGACTGCCTGCTCTTTCCACCGCAACTCATTTGTCCGGCTCTTCTGGGCGAACAGCTGTTCAAGGGAATCCCGCTCCTGGTTGCTCAAGGAATTCCAGGCTGTAGTCTTTTTATAGGTCCAGACCGGACAATAGAGCGGTTTTCCCGTATCGTCCCTGCCCGTTTCCAGAATCATGCGGTTTCGCCATTGTTCGGCGAGGGCCTGCTTTACTGGTTCGGGAATGGAGGAATTCCAGATGTCGCATTCATGGCGGATTTCTTTCTTGAACAGCCACAGTTCTTCATTGCCAATCCTGTCCATCAGGGTATGCAAAATGCCATGCGTTCCGAGATAGTCATGGTTGTTTACCTGTTCAAGGAGATTGGTTGGAACATGAGGCTGACATATCCAGCGCAGCCGGTCTCCGGAAAAGCCTCTGGAAGCGAGTTCCCCGGATGTAACCGGTTCGTGCGGGCTTGTCCAGCCAAGGAAACCCGAATGTTCGCCGTATGGTATTGCCCATATCCTGAAAAATCCGAGTATATGATCGATGCGGTATGCATGAAAATACTTGGCGCTGTGCGAAAGCCGCTGTTTCCACCAACTGTATCCATCCTGCTTAAGGTTTGCCCAATTATATATAGGAAATCCCCAGTTCTGGCCAAGTGGATTTGAATCGTCCGGCGGACTGCCAGCCCGCAGGTCGTCCCGGAAAAACTCAGGATTTGCCCAGGCGTCGCAGGAATCTTCATTCATCATGATCGGGATGTCGCCCTTTACCGCTATTCCTTTATTGGAGCAATATTCGACAGCTTTCGAGAGCTGTTCGTCCAACCGCATCTGAACCCATGCAAAAAAGAGATGTTCCTTTTTTTTCTGTTCATTATTCCAGCGTGACAGGATTTCACTATGAGAAGGGGTCTGATGCTTGTCCCAGGATTTCCAGGAAGCGTCGAAATTTCTGCGTTTTAGATTCATAAAAACCGCATACTCGATAATCCAGGGGTTTTTTCCGATCCAGTGCGAAAGATCTGTGCTTGCAAGGATGGTTCTTTCATTTGCATCGAAGATTTTGTGCAGCAACTCCAGCTTTGTGTCCCTCAGTTCGCGATAGTTGTATCGCGGGAGTTTTTCATACTTTTTTTTGATAGCCAGAATTTCTTTACTGAAGCCCTCTGCTTCCGGAAGTTCCTGGAACCGGATGTAGATCGGGTGCAGTGCGAAGGCCGAAAGCGCACTGTAGGGAGAACTTTCTGTTCCCGTATCGTTAATCGGGAGAAGCTGTATAAGATCTATGGACGATTGCGCGCAAAAATCTGCAAACGGGATTAGGTCCAGGAATTCACCAACTCCGCAGCTTGATTTGGTTCTGAGAGCTCCAACGGGAATTGCTGTGCCGGTTACTGGATGATCGAATGACGGGAAACGCATGACACCTCCGCAAGGTTTAGATACATGAGCCGATTTCAGAAAACGGTTGCTTTTGAAATTGGCTATTGAAGAAAAATCACACGTTTTTCTATTATAAAGACGTGTGATTTTTCTCCATGCACATCTACGGGTGCTCCTTCAAAACGTTCCGGGTTATGAAAGAGATACACTTAAAATAGTATACGGTACTAATTCCAAAAAAGAAAGACGCAGCTTAACCGGTTTACCTGAAACAACAGGGCTTGCGATACTGCACTTTCAGTGTTGTGCGTGCGGGCGTCTGCGCATGGGGAGGACGGATTAGCGGCTATGCCTGGGCGGGTCGGCGGCTGCCGGTTCCCGGACGTTCAGCGGATAAAGCCTTGTTTCCAGTGCCATACCGGTTTTGCGAGTACAGAGGTGAATGGTTGGATGCGTTCGAAGTCGGGGAGCCATTCGGTATCCTGGACCAGTTCCTGGTAGAAGCCGTCGTCGATGCCAAGTTCATCCAGAAGATTCACCAGCGTGTTGTATTCTGTGCGATCAAGAACGCGATCCGGAAACGCGTCCAGTGCGGCGGCGTGGGCTGATTTGGAAACCGGCGTGTACTGGGTCATAAGCGACAAGAGCGCCTTTCCCTGCAGATGTTCTGCAAACCAGCGGAGTACCAGTTCCGTGTCGGCCAGTTTGCCGGGGAGGGCGAGATGGCGGATTATGACGCCGGACACTATTTTACCGTTCGGATACGATGTGCTGCCGGTTTGTTCGATTGAAAGCGGCGAATGGTTTGCCATCCAGCGAACGGCTTTTTTTGCTACAGCGGGATAATCTTCCGCGCGGAATACCGAACGGGCAAGCAGGGGGTTCAGCGTTTTCAGATCCGGAAGCCATACCTGGACAAGGCCATCGAGCAGTGAGAGCGCTTCGGGAGTTTCATACGCAGATGAATTCCAAAGGACAGGAATGGAAAGCCCTTGCAGTGTCGCTTCTTGTAGACCTGCGGCGATTCCCGGGATGGCATGGCTGCCGGTGACGATGTTGATGTTTTCGGCTCCAGAGCTTGCGAGGGCCAGGCAAATCTCGGCGAATTCTTCTGGAGATACTGCGGTTCCCATTCCGTCATGGGATATTTGATAATTCTGGCAAAAAGAACAGCCCAGATTGCAGCCGGTAACGAATAACGTTCCTGATCCGCCGCTTCCGGTAACCGGGGGTTCTTCGCCAAAATGCAGTCCTGCCCAGGCGAGGCGGATTTCTGCCGGTTCGCCGCAAAAGCCGGGGATGCCCGCATTGCGTGCCGTGCCGCATTTTTTGGGACACTGTGTACATGATTCATAAAAAGGTTCCATGTAAGAAACAGTATATAGAAGGAATTTAAAATAAAAAAGCCGGTCTTTCACCGGCTTGTCTTGGTCTTATGCCCCCCGTCGGGAGCTGTCGCTATGGACTTTGACCAGTCTATGTTAACCTGCAGACGATCGCACGCAGGTTGAAACCAAAAGGCGATTGCCGGTTTTTCTCCGGCATGGCATTTCAGGCGGATTTTCCATTAACGGCCCTCCATTAACGGCCCTCCATCAACTCATGCTGTGCATTGCGTGCCGTGATGTTCTGTACATCGTCTTCATCCGGCACCCATATCCGTTCGTTGTTTAGTTTCTCCTTACACCTTAAATGTCGTCAATCGAATGTGCGTTGTCAAGGGGAAAAAGGCGTGCGGGATTGTAAAAACGTATGCCTGATCGAAGCCGCCCCTGATAGTTCTGTGTTCGAGAAGCTTCGAGCGTATGATTCCCGCCCCTTCAGTGTTTTGGTGCTTCAGTCTGTCCGGATGGGGATGGCAGCTGTCAGGCTTTTCCGCGTTCGACAATAACCCCGAGAATCGTCGTGAGCAATTCGAGGTCGAGTTCCTCGGCTTCGGACGAAACGATTTCGCGCAGTTCTGCCCAGTCGTCGTCGGGGAAGTCCATGTCGGCGGTAAAATTGCCGGATATGAGGGCGAGGGCGGCTTCGAGCCATGCAAGGGCAGCGGTTCGCCCTGCCTCGGTGGCGAGCATGGCTGTATAGCGGTCTTTCCAGTATTGGGCGATCATTGAGCCGAGGTTGCCGTAGTCGCGGGTCCAGATTTCAAAGTGTCGGGACAGTTCTGCGGCCAGTTTTTGGGCGGCTGTTGATTCTCCGGTTGAGGACTCCGGGCGTCCTGCTGCGGAAGCTTGAGAGCGGGAGACGATTTTTGCTGCGTCGGAAGCGAATTTGTCGATATCGTGCATAAGACAAAATATATATTAAATCCTTGACTTTTCCTATGAAGGAACGTAAACTGACAACATGAACCTGAAAACAGTATTGACCACGGACACCGTCAATCTTCACCTCAAGGGTACGACCAAAGAAGCAATTATTGACGAGCTGCTTGATATTCTTGTGCAAGCAGGAAAGGTAAAAGACAAGACAGCCGCACGTGCGTGTGTCCTGGATCGCGAACGCAAGATGTCTACCGGCATGAAGCATGGAATCGCGATACCGCATGGAAAGACGGATTCTGTTGATGATCTGGTTGCCTGTATGGGTATTTCCGATAACCCGGTTGACTTTGATTCACTGGATCAGGAACCCTGCCGCATTTTTATCATGACTTTGTCTCCCGTAGACAAGACCGGTCCCCATCTTCAGTTCCTTGCGGAAGTAAGCCTGCTGTTCAAGAGTGCCGAAAAACGACAGGAAATCCTGAAGAGCACCGACAAAAACTCTGTAATCCGTATTCTGACAGAATAGTTCGGGCAGTATGCCGGTACAACGTAAAGACCCCGCTCGGGGTCTTTTTTTTTCGAGCGCAGCATCAAGGCGGTTTCCAGATCCGTTTGAACAGAGGAGACATAAATGAAAACTGAAGCCAGGTATTATGTTAACGGTCTTTGTATTAAGGATAGGGACGGGCGGACGGTTATACTTCGCGGCTGCAATCTGGGCGGAGATTCGAAGATTCCGTTTACGCCGGCGGGAAATCCGCTTTCGTACGATGTGAGTTTTTCCGGCAGGCCGTTTCCCATTGAAGAGGCAGATGAACATTTCAGCCGGCTTGCACGCTGGGGTTTTTTGTTTTTGCGTTTGGTGATTACCTGGGAAGCTGTTGAACATGCGGGTCCCGGGATTTACGACGAGGAATACCTTTCGTACCTGCGGGAGATACTGAAAAAGGCGGAAACGTACGGTATTTCCGTGTGTGTCGATCCGCATCAGGACGCCTGGAGCCGCTGGACGGGCGGAGACGGGGCGCCGGGCTGGACGCTGGAGGCGGTAGGTTTTGATTTGGGGAACATTGCGGCTTCCGGGGCGGCTTTTACGACTGTTTCAGAGGGTTCTTCCTATAAAATGATGAGCTGGCCGCTCAATTATCTCCGGTATGCGAATGCAACGATGTGGACGCTTTTTTTTGGCGGGTCGACGTACGCGCCGTCGATGCTGGTTGAGGGGGTGCCGGTACAGGAATGGCTGCAGGATCATTTTATTGGTGCGATGAAGCATACTGCCCGAAGGCTGAAGGATTGCGCTGCAGTTGCGGGTTTTGGAACCCTGAATGAACCGCATCCGGGATTTATCGGGCTTGAAAGTCTTGATGCGCATCAGCGTGTGACAGCACCAGAGGGGCTAGTTCCGACTGCGTTCGAGGCGATAGCTTCGGCTTCCGGATTTCCGCAAAAGATTCGATACGTAAAACTGGGCGGAAAAATAACAGTGCCACATTCGTATGTGCTTAATCCGGCTGGAGTGCCTCTGTTCAGGAACGGCTTCGAGTGCCCCTGGAAATCTGCAGGCGTCTGGAAGGTGGAAGACGGCAAGCCGGTGGTTGTTCGGGATGCGCATTTTTCATGCCGGGATTTTGGCGAAGAGCATTTAAAACCTTTTCAGATGCGGTTTATCGAAGCGGTATCCAAAAAGCATGAACACTACCTGTTTTTTGTGGAAGGAGTTCCGATGGGGATGCGATCCCGATGGACTGCTGAAGACCGGATCCGTTCAGACGGAACGCCCTTGTCTATTGTCGAGGCCTTCCATTGGTATGATGCGCCGACCCTGTTGTTCAAGAAGTGGCGGCCCTGGCTTGCTGTAGACGGAGAAACCGCTCGCCTTTCGATCGGTCCCGGTGCTGCGGCACGGAGCGCCAGGGAGCAGCTGGATCGGCTTGCGGGGTATCCGCGAGGCGAAGGTATGCCGGCTATGCTTGGAGAATTCGGAACCCCGTTTGATCTGGATCGCGGCGCTTCGTACCGTACCGGAAGCTATGCGGAGCAGGAAGAAGCGCTTGGCTGCTGGTACGACGCGATCGATGCGAGTCTGCTGCACAGTACACTGTGGACGTATGCGGCGTCGAATACGCATGAGAAGGGGGACGGCTGGAATACCGAGGATCTTTCCATCTACAGTTCCACCACGAAAGATGGGAGGGGCGTCAGGGGGTTTTCGCGTCCTTACGCGCTGGCGGTGTCCGGAGATTTGGTCAGGATGTCATTTGACCGTCATAAAAGGATTTTCGAACTTGAGTGGGCAGCTGTAGACGGTGTTACTGAAGTTTTTGTGCCGACGCTTTGGTATCCGGAGGGCTGGCGGGCGTGTTTTGAGGGAGAAAATGCCGAACTTGAGGAGCTTCCCGACGACCAGCGGCTGCTGGTGCGGGTAAGGGGAATCGGCGCCGATGGAGGTACTGCGGTGGTCCGGGTAATTCCTTCCCCGGACGGAGAGTGAGCTGTTCTGGAGCTCCCGGGGCTCCCGGAGCTCCCGAAGCTGCTGGTGCTATTTTTTGGCGAGCCGGACGGAGGTATCTTTTCCGAGGGTGTAGCGGGAGGCAACCTGCTGCATAAATAGAGTTTCCAGCCCGTCCTTGTAGTTGAGAATTCTTGAAACATAGTCGAGGGTCCGTTTTGGCGTGTTGTTGTTGCGGACTTTTGTTGTGCCTGCGTTGTACATTGCCAAGGCTGCGATTTCGTTCCCCGACAGGTCTATGCAGTAGCGCAGGTGGTTGAGTCCGTTTCGGGCGTTGGTTTCCGGATTGAAAAAGTCTTTTTCTGTCAGTTTTGGGAATGCCTTGTTGTTCAGCTGGAAGAGCCCTCTGTCTATGGAGGAAGCATTTTTGTTCACTGCTTTTATCTGATAGCGGCTCTCTTCCCAGGCAAGGGAAAAGGCAAGCGAGGGAGGGATGTTGTTCTTGCTTGCATGGTCCAGAATGATCCGGGTTATTGTTTCGTTTCCGGTGATATGGGTGTAGAACCAGAGGACGTCGGCCTTTGAAATATCGTTTCTGTACAGGATGAGTGCGGGATCGGCGGCCTTGCCGGTTTTGATTGCAGTTTCGTTGAAGAGTTCGGGCGCGACCATCGACGCCAGTTCGGCGGTTTCCGTATTTTCTGTAAGGCTGAGCGATATGGTGTTGAATTGTGAAAGTACTATTTTTGTGGAGAGGATAACCAGGCCGAAGATAAACACAGCAAGCAGGACCTTTTGGGGATAATGTGATCGTTTTGCATTGTTTTGCATCATCTGCGGTATAATTCGTCCTTTTCGTAAAAGATGTCATGAATATACTTGTTCGACCTATCCTGTGCAAGCCGGGGATGGCAGAAAAACGGTAAAAATATGTAAAAAAATGATTGTTTTGGAGCTTTTGAATCTTTTCCTGACATTTTCCGGAAGAAAAAAGTATAGGGCACCTCTAAAAACTTCAGTTTTTAGAGGTGTACCATAATGTAGATGTAAATCCTGTAAGGATTTACAAAGGCACCGAGGAAAACTAACCGAGTTTTTCGAGGAGCCCTATATAAAATGGGCGAAAACCATGAACGCCGGTTCTGTCACCGGCAGGTTTTCGCCCGAACGCTCAGCGCCCGGACCGAATCCGCACGCTGTTCGTATAAATCGGCTTTTAAAATCGGCTTACGGCATCAGTCTTCTTCGCCGACCGGTGTCGAGCAGCTTGCTCCGCCTTCGATGACGCGGACAGAAATAACGCCGTCGATATCCTTGAGGTTTGCAAGGACATTTGCATTTACCCTGTCTTCTACATCGATGAGGTTGTAGGCAACTTCTGAGCGGTTCTGGTTTGTCATGGAGGCAATATTGAGTTTTGCGCCGGCGAGAATGCTGGTTATCTGGCCGATCATGTTCGGGACGTTCCTGTTGGCAATGCACAATCGCGATCCCTGGGCGGGAATACAGCCGTCGATCTTGCACTTGGGAAAGTTGACAGAATTGACGATGTTGCCATTTTCGAGGAAGTCCATGATCTGGTTGACTGCCATGTGTGCGCAGTTTTCTTCGGCTTCGGGAGTCGAGGCTCCGAGGTGGGGCAGGCAGATAACCCCTTCGCAGGCGAGCAGTGCTTCGTCGGCAAAGTCGGTGACATGGCAGGCGACCTTCCCTTCTTTGATTGCGGCAATCATGTCGGCGTTGTTGACAAGCCCGCCGCGGGCAAAGTTGAGGATCCGGACGCCCTTTTTCATGATCCGCAGCTTGTCGGCGTTGATGAAGCCCTTGGTGTCGTTAGTCTGCGGAACGTGGATGGTAAGGTAGTCGGCCTTGGCAAGCAGCGCGTCCAGGCTTTCGGCTTTATGTACTGCGCGGGAGAGCGACCAGGCAGAGTCTACGGAAATGAAGGGGTCGTAGCCGACGACGTTCATACCGAGGCCGATTGCGTCATTCGCGACCATTGCGCCGATTGCGCCGAGTCCGATGACCCCGAGCGTTTTCCCTTTGATTTCGGGGCCGACAAACTGGCTTTTTCCTTTTTCCGCCATGTCCGGAATCTGGTCGCCGTTGCCGGCAAGGTTTTTAGCCCAGAGTGCTGCCTTGTGGACAGGTCTGCTGGAAAACAGGATTGCCGCAATAACGAGCTCCTTGACGGCATTCGCATTGGCGCCGGGAGTGTTGAACACGACAATGCCTTTTTCGGTGTATTTGGCGACCGGGATATTATTGACTCCGGCTCCGGCACGGGCGACGGCTTTTACAGTTTCGGGAAGCGCCATTTCTCCCATTTCCGCAGAGCGGACCAGAATCGCGTCCGGATTGAGGATTTCGCTTGCGATTTCATAGTTGTCGCGGGGAAACAGGGCAAGGCCTTCCGCGGATATCTTGTTTAGAGTCTGGATCTTGTACATCGGTTTCTCCTATTTATTTTCTTCTTCGAACTTCTTCATGAAGGCGACGAGCGCCTTGACGCCTTCGACCGGCATTGCGTTGTAGATGGATGCGCGCATGCCGCCGACGAGTCGGTGTCCGGCGAGGTTCACGAGACCTGCCTTGGCTGCTTCGGAAACAAATTTCTTGTTGACTGCTTCGGCTTGTTCCTTGTTGTCGATGGTGGTGACAAACGGGATATTCATAAGAGAGCGGTCTTCTTTTGCTGTGGTCGCCTTGAAGAACGAACTGGAATCGAGAAAGTCGTACAGAATTTTTGCTTTTTGGTTGTTGAGCGTCGCCATTGCAGGGACGCCTCCCATCTTTTTGACGTATTCGAGTACCAGACCCATGACGTAGATGGAGTAGCACGGCGGGGTGTTGAACATCGAACCTTCGTCGGCATGGGTGTCGTAGCGGAGCATGGTCGGTACGTCTGCGGGAAGGTCTCCGGCTGCCGCGTTGTTGGGGCCGCGAATGAGGTCTTCGCGGATGATTACGACGGTCACTCCTGCAGGGGCGAGGTTTTTCTGGGCTCCCGCATAGATGATGCCGAATTTCGAGACGTCCATCGCTTCGGAGAGGATGTTCGAGGAGGCGTCGCACACAAGCGGAATGGTGCCGGTGTCCGGGAAGGCGTTCATTTTGGTGCCGAAGATGGTGTTGTTCGAGGTGACGTGAACGTAGTCGTAATCGCCTTCGACCTTCGCTACTTTCGGGATGTAGGTGTAGTTTTTGTCTTTTGATGAGGCGACGATGTCGACCGTCATCCACTTTTTTGCTTCCTTGATCGCTTTGCCAGCCCAGACGCCGGTGTCGAAAAAGGCGGCTTTGCCTGTTTTCTTGAGGTTAAGCGGTACCATGGAAAACTGGAGACTTGCGCCGCCTTGCAGGAAGAGCACCTTGTAGTGTGCGGGGATGCCCATGAGCTCGCGGAGAAGGGCTTCGGTGTTGGCAATGATCGGCTCGAAGGCTTTCGAGCGGTGGCTCATTTCCATAACGGACTGGCCGGTTCCGTTGCAGTCCAGCATTTCGGCGGCTGCGCGCTGGAGGACTTCGAGGGGCAGCATGGAAGGTCCTGCCGAGAAATTGTACACTCTGTTCATTTTTCGCTCCTTGTGGGGTTTGATTTTACGGTATGTATGGCGAGCCTGGCCGCAAGAAGGCCGAGGGCGTCGACGAGAGACACGTTTTCCACTTCGACTCCGGCCGGAACGGTCAGTATGGAGGTGGTGAAATTCACGATGCCGCGGATGCCGCATTCGACCAGTTTGTCGGCGGTGCTCTGGGCTTGTTCGCCCGGTACGCACAGGATTGCGAACGTGATGCCGAGGCGGGGTATCTGTTCCTTCATGCGGTATGCGGGGAACAGCGGGAAAGGCGCCTTGAGGATATCGATGCGGTTTACGTTCGAGTCGAAGCCTGCGCACAGCGTATACGGACTTCCGTTGAAGGCCGGGTAGTTCAGAAACGCGGTGCCGAGCTGGCCGAGGCCGACGATGCAGCATTTGCTCAGTTCGTCGGTATAGCCAAGTTTTTCCCGGATAGCGGCAGCCAGGGCGGCCGGTGTGTAGCCTGCAGTAGTGGAAAAGTCGGCATTGCTTTCAAGTGCGGAAATGTCTTTGCGTATGGTGTGGCTGGACCAGCCGGTAAGCTGTTCCAGTTCGGTGGAGGATACCGGCTTGTCGGGGCGGGTGCTTTGTTCGAGCAATCGTGCAAGCTGGGAAAGACGTTCTGCTGCGGGTTTTGGAATGGCCATCCGGTACCTCCTTGTATGTATTCAGACTGTGAATAATTTCACGGGCAGTATATCCTGTGTGGAAAAAAATGTCAATGAAAAAATGTGTTTCACTGTGAAATGTTTCACAGCTTTAGTTTTGTTGACAGGCTGTTTTTTTTCCTACATAGTTATACGTATGCCAGAAGAAGTGGAAAATTTTTTTCAGCGACTGCTCAGTATTTTTATTTCTGCGACCGACCCGGCTGCAATCAAAAGAAAGCAGCTGAAAGCAATAGCCAAGGACTTGTCGAAAAGTCGCTATAAATGGTACAAGCCTGGCACGGAGGAAGCGCTTCCCGGAATGGGAAAATTTTTCTACGATGTATATAAGGTTGTCGGAAATGCCCAACTGATTATGGCAAATGCCAACGCGTCGACTGTTCTGAAGAATATTACTGTGGAAGCGGGATTTTCAGAGAATCAGAATGTGCTTCGCGGAAAGCTGACAGAGGAAGCGATCAAGGAACGATCGAAAACAGTATCGCCGAAGGATCTTTCTACACAGGTAAAAAACGAACTGGCTGCGTTTATGAGCGGTTTTGACAACGACAAGATCAGGAAAATCGATACCTTGTATTCCCAGATCGAGCTGTTTGCCAATTTTGTTTCGTTTGACTACTACTTTTTATTGAAAAAATTCGATTCCGGATGTCCTGAAAGGACGTTTTCCTATACTCCAAAATATGAAACTATCCGCGGCGAATATGTGCTGGAAGATCTGAAGGATTTTGCCCTTGTTGCTTATGCACTTCCGCTTGATGCTGACTGGCCCGGTATTTTTGCTATCCTGAAGAGTTACCGGGAAGTTGAACCGGTAGCGATAGGATCCTGGAACAAACTGTTGAATGCGATCGGAGAACTGAAAAAATCCGGGTACCTTGATCAGGTTGTCAGGCACCTGTCGGGAGATCCATCCTGGCAGACCAGGTTTGAACCGGTAACAGACAAGATTGTAGACAGTTATCTGGCCAAGCTTAAGACTTCTACGGAAATTGTCATTCAGCAAATTCAGCAGGAGAATAGGAACAGCAAGGCATCGGAACTGCTCAAGCAGATTTTTGGTACCGATTCGATTGTACGGCTCAAGAACTATGCAGAGCGCGCGAATGCCCAATATGAGAAGAAAATGCTGAGCGGATTTCTGTATGTGGAAGAGCTGAATTATCTGAAAGCGTTTTTGATCGATTATTTCAAGCGGGATATTCGCGCCCTGACCGATCTTTTTCTGGTGCGCGGAAAATGGTCGCTGGCGTCTCTCTCTGCAAATTATTCCAGCAGTTTTCATGCGCTGCTTGAACTTTCTGACCAGATTACCGCTTTTGATGATTCGCTTGCCGAAGACGACGAACTTGGGATTAAGTTGCGGAACATGCTTGCTCGTGCAGAACGCGACAAAGAAGTGGTCAAGCAGCTGAGGACACAGCTTAAAGATATAAACGATAAAGTGCTAACGTATTTGACTCAAGGATCGCAGCACTTTGTAATAATCGCCCGAAATTTGAAGGCGATTCTGGAAGATTACGATAAATCGTCGCATGAGCTTATTACGAACTGGAAAGAACTCGATATGTACGCGGACCGCCCGATAAAACAATGGGTTGTAGAGGTGTACAAACAGATATACGCATTTGTCATGCTGATGCAGCTGTACCTTAAGGAAGAATAGAAAGCCCCCGTGTTCCCCTCAGCTCAACTCCGCAAGCACTTTGCGCGCCGGGTCGGGAGCCGCCCCGAGCGGCCAGCCGGGATGCCGGGCGTTGGCTGAAATTCAAGCCGCTGGCTGAAATCCAGGCCGCGGGCTTGTAATGCGCACTGCGCGACAGAATCCTGTCGAGCAGTGCGTGCTGGGCTGACAAGCTGCTGCCCGAGACGGGCTGTGAATCGGTGCGGACCGACACACTGTACGCCCGCACCGATTCGCGCACTGCCTGGCAGAATGCAGCCGTACAGTGCGCAGGCCGGAGCGCGCGGGATAGTATCCCGCCGCGCTTTAGGTCTGCTTTTTCTTAGAACGTCGCGACGACGTCTCCGTTCGGATACTTCACCTTGATCCATTCGCGAACCTTGTCGGAGGTGAGGGCCTTCATCAGCGCCTGGATGCGCGGATCGGCTTCGTTTCCGGCTTTGACGGTTACGATGTTCACGTACGGCGAATCGGCGCCTTCAACGAGGATTCCGTCCTTGTTCGCGGCGAGCCCGGCGGGAAGCGCGTAGTTGCCGTTGATGACCGCACCGTCGACGTCTTCAAGAACGCGGGGCAGCGATGCCGCTTCGATTTCCTTGAACTGGAACTTCTTCGCGTTTGCGGTCACATTGATCGGAGTCGCGGTGAGCCCGGCGGCGGCATCGAGGGTGATGAGCCCGACCGACTGGAGGAGGAGCAGCGCGCGTCCTTCATTGGTCGGATCGTTCGGAATCGCGATGGTCGCGCCTTCGGGGAGGGCATCAATCGATGTATGCTTCCTCGAATAGAGGGCGAGGGGCTCAACGTGGGTGCCGCCGACGCTGACCAGATGGAAGCCCTTGTCAGTGTTGAACGACTCCATGTACGGCACGTGCTGGAAGAAGTTCGCGTCGATCTGTCCCGACTCGACCGCTTCGTTCGGCGTGACGTAGTCGGTGAACTCGACTACTTTCAGCGTGATCCCTTCCTTCGCAAGATCCTCAACCACGAGGCTGAGCATCGCCGCGTGCGGTTCAGGGGTTGCGCCGACAGTCAGTACGGCCGGATCTTTTTTCTTGCACCCACCGAGAACGGCAAGGGCGCAGACGGTTGCCGCGGCGAGCACGGCGATCGAAATTGTTTTCTTCATATATAACTCCTTTTTTACGCGGGATGAAACTCCCGCGGTAAAGCTTTGTGTTACCGGCGCGCGATGAGCCGGTTGCTGAGCCTCGTTCCGACGAACTGGATTGCCTCAACGAGGATCAGGATGATGACTACCGCGGCGATCATGATGTCGCTTCTGAACCGCTGGTAGCCGTAGCGAATGGCAAGGTCTCCCAGGCCTCCGCCGCCGATCGCTCCCGCCATCGCGGAGTAGCCGATCAGGTTTATAACCGTGAGTGTTACACCGGATACGAGCGCGGGCAGGGCTTCGGGAAGCATCACCTTGAAGATGATCTGCGAGTTGCGGCTTCCCATGGCACGGGCGGCCTGAACGACCCCCGGATCCACCTCCTTTAAAGCCGACTCGATGATCCGCGCGACGAAGGGCGCCGCCGCAATCGACAGCGGGACGATCGTCGCGACCGTGCCGATGCTGGTTCCGACGATGATTCTCGAAAGCGGAAACAGCAGGATCATCAGAATTATGAACGGAAAGGAACGGAGCACGTTCACGATCCGGCTTATGACCTGATTCAAAACCGGCTTCGGCGCGATCCCTGCAGGATCGGTGACGCACAGCACGATGCCGAGCGGAAAGCCGAGCGCGAGCGAAAAAACGGTTGAAAGCGCGACCATTACAAGCGTTTCGACGGTAGCGTTCCCGACGAGGCTGACGAATGCGTCGAAGTTGTTCATTTGTTCTCCTCCACGATGATGCCTTCCGCTTCAAGATGGGCGAGGGCCTTGCGGACTTCATCGCCCTCGCCGACGAGATCGACGATCAGCGTTCCGACTGCGGTGCCGTGCACGTCCTGCACTCCGCCCGCCCTGATGTTGAACTCGATGTTGAAGAGCCGCGAAAGCCTGCTCAGCACCGGTTCTCCCGTCAGGTT
>Ga0116148_1002502_pt1 | contig 18047 bp, 12 predicted proteins | sample AD_UKC055_MetaG_FD_89786 | JGI IMG/M metagenome (GOLD analysis project Ga0116148, IMG submission 89786) | Active sludge microbial communities of municipal wastewater-treating anaerobic digesters from USA - AD_UKC055_MetaG | ecosystem: Engineered > Bioreactor > Anaerobic > Digestate | place: USA... | reverse complement strand
CTCCAGTCGGTGGCTTTGCCGTCGCGGTCCCAGGCGCGCACCTGCCAGAAGCAGCGCATACCGTCGCGCAGCGGCGTACCGTCGTACATGATGTGTACGGTCTCGCTCGACACGGTTTTGTCGCTGTCCCACAGCAGCGGCTCGCCTTCTGAAAGTGCCTTCGGCGTTGAAGCGACGCGAATCTGGTAGGCGGTTTGCATCTGATTGCGCGCGCTGTCGCTCAAGGTCCAGCTCAAGCGCGGCTGCAACGTGGCGATGCCGATCGGGTCCATGTCATACTCGCAGCGCAAGTTGTGGACAGTCATGGCACCGCCCAACCGTGCGAGAACGAGAAGACCAAGCAACACGCCGTTTTTCATAGATGCTCCTGTCAAGATGAAACGCCGAACAACCGTGCAACAGTAACGGGTGATACCGTAGCTTGTCAATGCTGCCGGCGGCATCGACACAATTCGGTCATCCAGGCTTCAGCGCGAACGAGGCTGTCCCCGGAAACGGCTGCTGAGACCGCTTCCGGGATTCGCGTTCACTCGATTTTCTCACGTGCCGGCATAGGCCTTCTGGTAGAGGGCCTTGATTTCGCGAATCAGCGGGTAGCGCGGATTCGCGCCGGTGCACTGATCGTCGAAGGCGTCCTCAGCCAGAGTGTCCAGCGCAGCCGTGAACGCCGGTTCAGGCACACCCGCATCGCGAATGGTGGCGGGGATGTCCAATTTCGCCTTGAGACCTTCTACCGCTTTGACGAGACGCTCGACCTTTTCGTCCTCTGTTTTCCCGCCGAGCTGCAGGTAGTCCGCGACCCGCGCGTACCGGCTTTTGGCCGTGGGATAGGTGTACTGCGGGAAGGCGGTCTGCTTGAGCGGGATGTCAGTCGCGTTGTAACGAATCACATCAACGATCAGCAACGCGTTGGCGAGTCCGTGCGGCAGGTTGAAGCGTGCGCCCAGCTTGTGCGCCATGGAGTGGCAAATACCCAGAAAGGCGTTGGCGAAGGCCATACCCGCCAGGGTGGCGGCGTAGTGAACTTTCTCCTTGGCCTTGAGATCCGCGGCGCCGTTCGCATAGCTGTCCGGCAGGTATTTAAACAGGATGCGGATCGCCTCCAGCGCCATACTGTTGGTGAACTCGGTGGACAGCACCGAGACCATCGCCTCCAGCGCGTGCGTCAGCGCGTCAATGCCGCCGTATGCCGTCAGGCGCTTGGGCATGTTGACAACCAGCTCCGGATCGACAATCGCCATGTCGGGTGTCAGCGCGTAATCAGCGATCGGGTATTTCTTGCCGGTCGCGTCATCGGTGACGACCGCGAACGGCGTCACCTCGGAACCGGTGCCGGAAGTGGTCGGGATAGCGACAAACTGCGCTTTTTTTCCGAGATCCGGGAAGGCATAAATCCGTTTTTCGATATCCATGAAACGCATGGCCATTTCTTCGAACTTGGCTTCCGGATTCTCGTACATCAGCCACATCATTTTGGCCGCGTCCATCGGCGAGCCGCCTCCGAGCGCGATGATCACGTCCGGCTTGAAGACATGGCAAAGTTCAAGACCTTTGCGGATGGTGGTTAAGTCGGGATCGGGTTTGACCTCGAAAAAGACCTCGTACTCCAGTTTCATCTCTTCAAGTACTTGCGTGACCTTGTCAGCATAACCGAGGTCATAGAGCGGCTTATCCGTGACCACGACCGCACGCTTGCGGTCGCTCAGTTCTTTGAGCGCCAGAGCCAGGCAGCCGTATTTGATGTAGACTCTGGGCGGGACCCGGAACCAGAGCATGTTTTCGCGACGTTCTGCGATGTTTTTGATGTTCATGAGGTGTTTGACTCCGACGTTCTCGCTGATGGAGTTCCCGCCCCAGGTTCCGCAGCCGAGCGTCAATGAAGGTTCCAGTTTGAAGTTATAGATGTCGCCGATCGCACCTTGGGAGCTGGGCATATTGACCAAAACGCGGCCCGTTTTCATGGCGTTTCCGAACGTTTTGACGCGATCGGCATTGCGCATGTCGGTGTAGAGAGCCGAGGTGTGGCCGATACCGCCGAACTCGACCAAAGCCTTGGCCTTGGCGACCGCATCCGGGAAATCCTTGGCTCGGTAGAGCGCCAGCACCGGAGAGAGTTTTTCATACGCGAAAGGTTCATCCGTTCCGATCGAGTCCGCTTCGCCGATTAACACCTTTACGTCGCCCGGCAGTTCCACGCCGGCCATGGCCGCGATCTTGGCTGCGGGCTGACCGACGATGTCCGCGTTGATGCGCCCCTCTTTGAGGATCACGGCACCGACTTTCTTCTTTTGAGCGGGGGTGAGAATGTGGGCGCCGCGCACGGCAAACTCGGCTTTGACTGCTTCGTACGCCGCATCAACCACGACGACCGACTGTTCGGACGCGCAGATCACACCGTTGTCGAAAGTCTTGGACATCAGGATCGAACTGACCGCCATGCGGATTTCAGCGGTCTCATCAATCACGGCGGGGGTATTGCCGGCACCGACCCCGAGAGCCGGCTTACCGGAGCTGTAGGCCGCCTTCACCATGCCCGGTCCGCCCGTCGCGAGAATCAGGCTGATGTCGGGATGGCGCATGAGGTGATTTGACATTTCGACGGTCGGCTCTTCCAGGCACGCGATCAAGCCTGCGGGTGCCCCGGCGGCCTCGGCGGCCCTGGCGACCGCGTGCGCCGCTTCGGCCGTGCTCTTTTTGGCGCGGGGGTGGGGGGAAAAGATGATGCCGTTGCGTGTTTTCAGCGTGATCAGACTTTTAAAGATCGCGGTGGAGGTCGGGTTGGTGGTAGGGACGATGCCGGCGATAATGCCGATCGGTTCCGCGACCCGGCGCAGGCCGAAGGAGGCGTCATAGCTCAGCTCGCCACAGGTTTTCTCGTCTTTGTACTTGTTATAAATGTACTCTGACGCAAAGTGGTTTTTGATGACCTTGTCCTCGACGATGCCCATGCCGGTCTCTTCGACGGCCATTTTTGCGAGGCGAATGCGCTCGCTGCTGGCCGCGAGCGCGGCGGCCCGGAAAATCCGGTCAACCTGCTCTTGCGAGAAGGTGGCGTAGACGGCCTGCGCGGCCTTAACGTGTTGAATCAGCGCTTCGAGCGGCTTGAGGGCCTCAGTTGCGGCAGGTGTTGGGGGTGTGTGTTTCATGGGGTCTCTCCTTGTTTTGTCAGGTTCAAACCGGGGTTTCCGGTAAAACGGTGCGCGATTATCGATAACTGTGTATCGATTGTCAAGCAGCGATTGAAAATTTTTTTTGCATTGTTTGGCCTCTGACGACCGGGGGAATATCGGTCGCACGAACCGAGTCGGATGGCAAGCGATGGGTTGATGCGGCACGACGAAAAGGTTACTATCATGCGGCATAGGACCTATGTCCGTCCGATGGTGCGGGCATGGATGTGGACGATAATAGGCGGAAACGCGTTAGGAATCTTTTATGACAAACTTTACGTGGTACGATGTGAGCGATGCCACGGTCGGTCTGCTGTTCGGATTGGCCGGCATGCTCGGCGGCTATGCCTTGCGCGGGCTGGTCGGCCGTTGGCAGGCGGACGCCATCGAGAAGCAAGCGCAACTCCGGCTGGCCGAGGCGGAGAACGAGGTCAAGAACCGGTTGAAGGAGGCTGACATCTTGGCGCGTGCGGAAGTCGTCAAAGCGCGCGAGGAGTTTGAAAAGAGCACCAAGGCCCGCCGCAAGGAGTTGCAAGACATTGAGGAGCGCTTGACAATCCGCGAAGAGAACATGGACAAGAAAGCGATCCTGCTTGAGAAAAAAGATCAAACCGTCACACAGAAGCAGGAGGAGGCGCAGCGCAGGGCGGAGGAGGTGCAGCAACGGCGCGCCGAGGCGGACAAGCGCTGGGCCGAATCGGAGCAACGCTTGCAGAAGCTTGCTGGCATGACGCACGAAGAGGCCCGTAAAGAAGTGCGTCTTAAGGCGGAGCAGGAGTTCCGCAGTGAGGCCGGCAGCATGATCCGCCGTGCGCAGGAGGAGGCCAAGGAGACGGCTGAACGCGAGGCCGCCCGTATCGTGGCGACCGCCGTCCAGCGTTTTGCCTTGACGCATGCCAGCGAGATGATGACGTGTACAGTGCCACTGCCGAGCGACGATATCAAGGGCCGTATTATCGGTCGCGAGGGGCGTAACATCCGGACACTGGAGGCCGTGACCGGTGTCACCATGCTAATCGACGATACGCCGGAAGCGGTTGTCATCTCGGGTTTTGATCCGGTGCGCCGCGAGATCGCGCGACAGGCGCTTGAACAGCTTGTGTCGGATGGACGCATTCATCCGGCTCGTATCGAAGAGGTGGTGCAGAGCGTGACAGAGAGCATGGAAAAGACCATCTTCGAAGCCGGTGAATCGGCGGCGTATGAGGCGCAGGTGCAAGGGGTTTCCACCGAGTTGCTGCGGTGTATGGGACGGCTTAAATTCCGCACCAGCTTCACGCAAAATGTGCTGCGGCATTCAATCGAAGTCGCGCACCTGATGGGCATGATGGCGGCGGAGATGGGGGTGGATCCGGCGATCGCGCGTCGCGTGGGTTTCTTCCACGACATCGGTAAGGCGCTGGACCATGAAACGCAAGGCGCCCATGCGGTGATTGGCGCGGAGTTCCTCAAACAGCACGGCGAGGCCTCCGAGGTGGTGAATGGGGTCGCCGCGCATCACGAGGATGTCCCGTCCGAAGGCATTTTCGGCGTGCTGTGCTCGGCGGCTGATGCGATTTCGAGTTCGCGCCCAGGCGCCCGCGCGGAGACGATGGGCGTGTATGTGCAGCGGCTGGAGAAGCTGGAGGCGATCGCCAACAGCTTCGAGGGGGTCAAAAAGACGTTCGCCGTGCAGGCTGGACGCGAGGTGCGCGTGATTGTCGACCCCGGCCAGGTGACGGACAACGACGCGATGGTGATGGCGCGCGAGATCAGTCAGCAGATCGCCTCGACCATGCAGTTCCCCGGTCAGATCAAAGTGGTGGTGGTGCGTGAAACGCGCTGTATCGAATTTGCGAAATAGGTGCGGCGGCTGCCGTGCGGGAGAGGACTCAGGTCAGGCATGAAGATTCTTTTGGTGGGCGATATTGTGGGCAGTCCGGGACGGCGTGTGTTCCGCGAGGTGGTGAAACGGCTGCGCGCGGAGAGCGCGGTGCATGCCGTCGTGGTCAACGCCGAGAACGCGGCGGCGGGCAACGGCATTACCTTGGCGCTGGCCGAAGAGATCTTCACGGCGGGCGCGGACGTGATCACGATGGGCGATCACGTATGGGGCCAGCGTGAGCTGGAGGCCACGATCGGCGGCGAAAAAAGGCTGGTCCGTCCGGTGAATTTTCCGCCCGGAACGCCGGGACAGGGATATGCGACGGTGCAGACCGCGCTGGGTCCGGTGACAGTCGTCAACCTGTTGGGACGGGTCTTCATGAACCCGTCCGACTGTCCGTTCCGGGCGATGGACGCACTGCTCAACACGCTGCCGCGCAACGTGCCGATCATCGTGGACTTTCATGCTGAGGCAACCTCCGAAAAGATTGCGATGGGCTATTATCTGGACGGTCGGGTGGCCGCATTGGTCGGTACGCACACGCATGTCCAAACCAGTGACGCGGGGTTGCTTCCCAGGGGTACGGCTTATATGACGGACCTCGGGATGACAGGGCCGGTCCACTCGGTGATCGGCCGCGAGATCGCGCCTGTCCTCAAAAAGTTCACGACGGGTATACCGGCCCGTTTTGAGGTCGCGGGCGGCCCCTGCGTGCTGGAGGGGGCCGTGCTGGAGCTGGACCGAGCCAGCGGTCGTGCGGTCGGCATTACGGCATACCGCTACCGGGAAGCAGATGGCGCGGACCAGACGCCACTGAGACAAGGGGCTTGACGTGGAGACGGCGGGACGCAGAATCTATTCAGTCTCAGAACTGACGCGCCGGATCAAACAGACACTGGAGGACGAGGTCGGCCGCGTCTGGGTGGAAGGCGAGATCTCGAACTTTAAAGTCTATGCCTCGGAACACGCGTATTTCAGTCTGAAGGATGCGGGTGCCCAGTTGAGCGCGGTCCTGTTCGCCGGCTCGCGGTCGGGGGTGGCTGCGGGCACACGCCTTGAGGATGGACAGCGCATCCGCGCCTTTGGCGAAGTCACCGTCTTCGAAAGCCGCGGCCAGTATCAGATGATCGTGCGCAAGGTGGAGCCGATGGGGGAGGGCGACCTCATGCGGCGTTTTCTGGAACTGAAGCAGAGGCTGGAGGCAGAAGGTCTCTTTGCTCCGGCGCGCAAACGGCCTCTGCCGTTGCTGCCGCAGCGTATCGGCATCGTGACGTCGCCCACCGGCGCGGTCATCCATGACATGACGACTGTGCTGGGGCGACGCTTTCCGAACCTGCATATCCGCTTGGCGCCCGTCAAGGTGCAGGGCGTCGGCGCCGCGCAGGAGATCGCCTCAGCCGTGCGCCTTTTCAATCGCGCATGCGGTCCGGACAGCGTATGGCCGGCGGATCTCCTGATTGTCGGCCGCGGCGGCGGCAGCTTGGAGGACCTGTGGGCGTTTAACGAAGAGTGCGTGGCGCGCGCGGTCGCCGAATCGGCGATCCCCGTGATCTCCGCCGTGGGCCATGACACCGATTTTTCGCTGTGCGATTTTGCGGCGGACGTGCGCGCGCCGACGCCTTCGGCTGCCGCCGAACTGGCAGTGACCACGAAGCAGGAGTGGGAGCAGTGCCTCGAGCATCACGCGCGAGCCTTGAAACAGACGGTGCGCCGGCAGGTCACGGCATGGCGCATGCGCGTGATGACGGCGCGCTCTTCACGCTTCTTTCAGCAGCCGCGTCAGCTTGTCGAACGCCGCGCGCAGCAGGTCGACACCTTGGCGATGCGCATGGACCACGCCGCTGCCCAGTGCGTGCAGGAGGGCCGCCAGCGGACTGAGCGCGCGTACGGCCGCTTGCGGGTGGTGCGCGAACGGTATGAGCATCTGACCCGCGCGCGTCTTGAGGAAAATGTTCGCCGGTTGGAGGCGGCGTGCCGGCTGCGGCTGGAACGTCTGCGGGCAGGCGTGGCGGGGAACGCGCGGCAGCTCGACCTGCTGAGCCCGCTGGCTGTCTTGGAGCGCGGATATTCGCTCACGCGCGGCCCGGACGGTCGGCTGGTGCGCTCGGCGCGCGACCTTTCTTCGGGCGCGGAAATTTCAACACAGCTCAAGGACGGCAGCGTCGCATCGATTGTGCGCTGACCAAGGAGGACCGTATGGCAAAAAAAACAGAAGAGAACACATTGGGCTTTGAAGCGGCGCTGAAGCGCTTGGAAGAGATCGTGGCGAGCATGGAGGCCGGCGAGGTCGATCTCGACACGATGATCGCCCTGTTTGAGGAGGGGCAGCGTCTGGTCAAGCAGTGCAACGCGACCTTGAACGATGTGGAAAAACGGATTGAAAAGATCGTGGACGACGGGAAAGGCGGCGTGGCTGTCGAACCCCTAGAACTCGCCGGCGACTAGGTGTGCCGTACGCCCTGGCAGGTTCAGGAGGCGCTTCGCGTTCAACGCCTCGATCTGACTCATGACGATTTCCCAGCTCCACTTCCTGACTTCTCTCGAACCGGCCGATATGCTTTAATACTCGTCTTTCTGAGAACAGGAGTGTCTTTTATGCTGTTGTCGTGTTGGTGTTATTTGTTGGGACTCATTTGTGTGCTGCTGGGCGCGTCCATCGCGCTCGCGCCGGACCGGATGGCGCGCGTGTATCGGGCGCTGCCGCGCAGCAAGGCTGCGGGCAGGGTGCTCAGCACGGTGGCGTGGATCTGGGCAGGGTACGCCGTCTGGACGATGGGCCTTGATTTCCTGCAGCCGTTCAAGATGTATATTCCGGTGGCCGTGTTGATCTGTATTCCGCTCACCTGGTTCTGGCTCGACAACCTGTTGCCGTGCCGCGCGCTGGGCGGCATTCTGGTGCTTTTCCCTTACGAACTGCTGCATGCAGCGCGTGTTCACGCCTCGCCCTGGCGGCTGCTGGTGGTGACGGTTGCCTATCTCTGTATCGTCAAGGGCATGGTCCTGTTGCTCTATCCATGGAAAATGCGCCAAGCGATCGAGTGGTTCACGGCGCGCCCCGCGCTGTTCAGACTGGGCGGCGTGCTCAACACGTTGCTGGGGCTGCTGCTGATCGCGGTCGGCGCGACCGTTTTACGCGGTTAAGGGCCTGCGGCGGCTCACTGCCAGAAGGCGGCTTCATTTGTTGACAGGGTGCCGTCACGCAATTGCGCACGGATGCGGCGTTCGTCCAGTTTGCGCGGAATGCCGCGGGGCCCTGTCGTGTCGGGCTTGAGCGCGACAGATGGGCGTGGTTCGCGCGTATGTGTCACGTGAACGGTGTCGCGTGGCTCACTCTGGGCCGGCAGCCTGTCGGACTGCGCGATGCGCAAGCCGGCGCCGAATAAAACTCCTGCGGCAGCAAGGGCCACGCCGGTCGCCAATCGCGGCGTTGCGCCGCAGACTGCCGCGCAGAGGCCGAGGCCGACAGCCAGGGCCGCGAAGCAGAGTACCGCGCCCTCAAGTCCCGCGAGCGGCACCAGTAAGATAAAGGCGAGTCCGGCCAATGCCGCGCCTGTGGCATCGGCCAGCACAAAGACGGCCGCATCCTCGGCCCGTCGATCGAGACGAGCACCCAACGCCACCGGAACGGCGGCGCCGGCCACAGCACCAGCCGGCAGACAGAAGGCGACGACGCTCCACGCCGCGTCAAGACTCGCGCTGCCCGACAGAGCCGCCCACGCCACGGCGACCTGTGCCAACGGCAGCAGGAGTGCCGCCGCGCGCCCGGTGACGCTGTTGGACGGCCCGCGCGCGGTCAGTCGTTCGCCCAGTCGGTTGCCGCAAAACAGGCCGCTCAGATAGAGCGCACTGCCTGCGCCGGCCAGTACATAGAGTGCGCCGAACCGCGCGTGGAGTTGATAGAGCACGGCCAGCGACACGACAAGTCCGAACGCGCCGCAGCCGGCCAGCCACGCCGCCCACAAGCGTCGCGGCGCGTGGCGGGCACCGCCCAGTGCAACCGGTGCGGCCCACAGCATCACGAGCAGCAGGCCGAGCAGTCGACTCCCCCTGCTTCCTTGGGGATCGTTCAGCCAGGCGAGCGCGAGACCCGGTGAAGCGGTCGGATATTCGGCGCGTATGGCGTCGGCCAGCCCCAGCGCCAGCATGCGCTCGGCGCGAAACGCTTCCGGCAGCAGGGCATCGTACGTCGGAGCGAGCGCCGGACAGGTTTCGGCCATCCGAGACACGCGTGGGACGTCGTAGAGCAGCGCGACCGCCTCGGTCGGGAAACGCGAAGCCTTCTTTAGCAGCGCGAAGCGGGACGGTGCGGCATCCGCCCCGTACGCCAGTCCCGGGACCTGCGCGGCGATCCACCAGCTGCCGGCGCCGGCGGCCAGCACGCCGCTTTCGGGCCAGACCAGGCGCACGGGACGCGCGGACGCATCCAGCAGGGCGGCGCGTTCAGGCGTGAGGTGCGTGGCATCACACGGCAGCGCGAATAGCGCGGCGCCGGTGCGGCGCGTGACACGCCGCACGGCACGGATGAACGCCGAGCCGCGCCACGTTGCGCCGCTTAAGGAAGTCGCTGGGGGCTGCTGTACCATGATGAGGTCGAAACTGCCTTCGGGCTGTTCGTCCAGAAAACGGCGGGGCGGGATGCCGGCCGCTCGGACGGACGTGCGGATCCCTGCGGCGGCGACGGCGCTGAGCAGTAGCGTTCCATAGCGCGCGTCGGGTGGGCACCACGTGATGGCGAGATCAGGCCTAAAGGATTCCAAGGCCAGAGCTGTTGCGAGCGGCACCTGGCCGAGCAACAGGGCGTTGGCCGCGTAGGGACGTTGCGACAGGGCGAGCACGGCCTGTTCCACGGAACGGTCGCCCTCCGGCAGCAGCTCGCTGACACCGCCCGAGGTGAGGGCGTAGAAGGTTCCGCCGTGCGTGCCAAAGAGGGTGGTGCCGCCGCCGGTCTCAAATCGGCCAGGTGCGGTGCCGGCCTGCGGGAAGAAACGGGTCCACTCGGCGGCGTCGCGCGGGTCCGGCGTAATGCCGGCTGTCAGCAGGGCGGTCAGGATTGCGCCGCAGAGCGCCGAGCCCAGGGCCTCGGCGGCAAAGGCGCGTCCGGCCGGGAGCCCCATGCGTTCCAGGGCCAAACAGAACGCGGGCACGCCCCAACCGATCGCGAAGCAGAAGGGGAGATTGACCAGCAGGCATCCGAGCGCGAGATGCATCAGCGGGAAGGCGTGATAGGCGGCCAGGCCCAGCCAGGCGCGCAAGTTACCGATGACCGCATAGTGGCCCAGATAGAGGAGTGCGCACAGCAGAGGCGGCAACCCGACGTGGCCGGCGAGAAGCCGGATCAGGCGGCGGCCCGGCGGCGTGGATGCGGCTGCTGCACCCAGGCCGGCGCCGAACAGCCAGGAGGAGAGGAAGAGCGCGACGCCCAGCTCGGTGGATTCAAAACGCCACAGGAAGCGCCGCAGCAGTAAAGTCTGCGACGCCAAGGTGACAGCGCCGAAGGCCGCTGCCGCCAGGCAGACGGTTAACCCGCGGAAATGTTTCATGTCCCGTCCGTTGGGGGTCAGACGTTCTCGAATGTCTGGCCCGGCATCGGCGCGACAACCTGCCGCACGCCGTGCTGACGGACCAGTTCGGTCATGGCGGCCACCTTTTCGGGCTCACCGTGGACCGCAAAGACACGGTTCAGGCGCGGCCCTTTGATGCCGTCGAGCCAGCGCATCAGCGCAGTTCGGTCCGCGTGGGCCGAAAGGGCGTTGATCGTATGGACGCGCGCGTTCAGTTCAAACTCGTCGCCCAGAATCTTGAGCGGCGACTGGCGCTCCACGATGCGGCGTCCCAACGTGTGCTCGGCCTGGAAACCGACGATCAGGATGATGTTGCGCGGATCGCCCACCGCGCGCTGTAGGTGGTGGAGCACGCGCCCACCCTCACACATGCCGGAGGCGGCGATGATGACCAGCGGGCCGGGCAACTCGTTCAGCGCTTTCGACTGGTCGGGCGTCTCGACGAAGCGTAGTCCGGGGAATTTCATAGGGTCGATCCCTTGGCGCAGGATGTCCGAGGCCTCTTCGTCATAACACTCCCTGTGCGCGGTGTAGACCTTGGTCGCCTTGAGCGAGAGCGGGCTGTCGACATACACCGACGTGGGGCGCAAGCGGCCCTCTTCGACTAAGCGGTTCAGGGCATAGAGGATGTTCTGGGTGCGGCCGACGCTGAATGCCGGGATGATGAGCCGCGATTTTTGCTGATGAATATCGTCGATGAACCCTTTGAGCCGCCCCTTGACATCCTCGGTGGAAGGGTGGTCGCGGTCGGCGTAGGTACTCTCGATGAGCAGGACATCCGCATCCTGCGGCATGTCATAATCGCGCAGGATCGGCTGGCCGGGTTGTCCCAGATCGCCGGTGAACAGCAGGCGGCGGATATGGCCTGAGGGGTCTTTAACATCGAGCTGGGTCAGGGCCGACCCCAGAATGTGACCCGCATTGTGGAAGACGAGAGAGACCCCGTTGCCCAGATCGACCTGGCGCTTCAGAGGCTCGGGTTTGAAACGGCGCATGATCGCGTCGACATCCTGCTGTTCGTAGAGCGGTTCAAAGAGGTTTTTGCCCTGCTGCGCCCGTTTTTTGTTGATGTACTCAAGGTCGCGCATCTGCAGAAAGGCCGAGTCGCGCAGCATGATGTCGCACAGGTCGCGCGTGGCCGGCGTGCTGTAGACCTGGCCGCGGAAGCCGTGGCGGGCGAGGGTCGGCAGGTTGCCGCTGTGGTCGATGTGCGCATGCGACAGCACCACGGCGTCGAGCGAGGCGGGGTCGATCGGCATGCGGCGATTACGCTCGAAGGCTTCTTTTCTGCTGCCTTGATAGAGCCCGCAGTCGAGCAAGATCTTCAGCCCGTTCGCCTCGACCAGGTGCATCGAGCCGGTCGTGGTTTGCGCGGCCCCGAAAAAAGTCAAATTCATCATCGTTGTTCTCCTTTATCCGGATTCTCATCGTGGGCCCCATTGTAACTGAACTCACCGCGTCGGAACAGCTCAATTTCCCTGCATGAATAGAGCGAAATTCGGTCTGTCCGCCGTGCGGATTGTGTCGTGGATTATGCGGATTATGCGCCATATCCCATTGACACCCGTACTCTTATGCGATACCATACATCATCTTTTTTAAGAAATAAAAAGGGTGGGGGTTCCCCGCTCTTTTTTGTTGTGGAACCTTGAAGCGGAAGGCGGTGCTGCGATGAACAACGAATTGCTGTCGATTATCAGTTACCTGGAGCGAGATCGCGGGGTGAACCGGGAGATCATCATCCAGGCGATCGAGTCGGCCATTCAGCAAGCCGCCCGCAAGAGTTTGGACGTCTCCAATGACCTGCGCGTGGAGATCGACCGGAAAACGTTGTCGATCAAGGCGTTCGACACCGTCATCGTCTCGGACGAGGACAGCGGTGTTGGTTTCTTGGCGTTACGCCGGGCGCGGACGCTGAAGCGCGACGTGAAACCCGGCGACACGTTGGACATTGAGATTCCTCCTTCGCATTTGGGACGTATCGCGGCGCAGACGGCGCGCCAGATGATCCTGCAAAAAATCCGCGAAGCGGAGCGCAAGAACGTCTATGACGAGTACAAGGACCGCATCGGCGACATTGTCAGCGGCACCATCCGGCAGATCATCCACCGCGACCTGATTGTGGAACTGGGCAAAACCGAAGCGATCCTGCCGGCTAAAGAACGCATTCCTACTGAGGAGTATAATGTCGGCGACCGTATCCGCGCGTATGTGTTCCGCGTTCAGTCCGGCGTGAACGGTCCGGCGGTGGTTCTGTCGCGCGCCTGTTCAGATTTTGTAAAGACCCTGTTCCGTCTTGAGGTTTCCGAGATCGCGGATGGCATCGTGGAGGTCATGGGGGTCGCTCGGGATCCGGGTTATCGCTCCAAGATCGCCGTCAAAACCTTGGATGAGAAGGTCGATCCGGTCGGCGCGTGCGTCGGATTGCGCGGTGTGCGTGTACGCAACATCGTACGCGAGTTGAACGGCGAGAAAATCGACATCGTGCGCTGGAGCGAGGACATTAAGCAGTACGTGGCCCAGTCGCTGGCGCCGGCGAAGCTGGAGGGAGTCACGATTGACCCGGACGAGGCCCGCACCGTGCATGTGATGGTCGCGCCGGACCAGCTTTCGCTGGCGATCGGCAAGCGTGGCCAGAACGTGCGACTCTCTTCGAAGCTCACGGGCTGGCGTATCAACATCCAGAAGAGCGGCGAAGAAGTTTCTTTTGAAGAGCAGCGCGAAACGGCGGTTAAAGAGTTGGCCGAGGTGTTGGACATCAGCGAGGAGACCGCTTCCACCTTGGTGGCGAATGGCTTCCTGACGACCGATGGCATCATTGATGCCGAGATTCCCTACTTGCAGGAAGTAACGGGACTCGACGAGGAAACCGTGCGCAAGATCTGGACTGCGGCCCAAGGCGCGAACGGCGTGGATGAAGCGGGAGAGTAAGAGAGTATGATGAGAGTATGTGAACTTGCGAAGAAAATGAGAACCTCCAGCTTGGAGGTCCTCAAGCAGGCCGATGCCTTGGACATTGAAGCCTACTCACCGCTTTCCCAGCTCGACGCCGCGGACGCGTCGCGTCTGCAGGAGGTGTTCTCCAAACGGAGCGCGAGCGATATTGAGGCGGAGAGCGCGGCGCGTGCCGCCTGTTATCAGGAAAAGCGCACGGCCGCCGCCACGCGACGCGCGGCGCAGGTGCAGACCGAACGTGCGGTTCTGGAAGCGAACCGCGCCCGCGCGCTGGAGATGGAGGCCTTGATCCACGGACGCGCTCCGGTCGCGTCAGCGGCGCCCGCCGCGCCTTCTGCGGCGACGGCCGAGGCTGTTGTCGCGGCTCCGTCCCCGGCCGCCGCACCTGTGGCAGAGGCGGTTGCGCCGGTTGACGCAACAACGCCTGCCGCACCCGAAACGGCGGCGCCTGCGGTGTCCGCAGAGGCGGCCACGCCTGCTGCCGCTGCTGCGACCAAAGCCGGCGATCATGCCGCGAAGGCCGCGGCCAAGGGGAAGCCCACCCGCTACGTGGTCGAGGACGAGCTTGAGCCGGAGGAGCAGATCGCAGCCGCTTTCATTGAGCGCATTGCTAAAGATCCCGTCCGCGAGCCACCTAAAGCGACGCGGACCCAGGTGCAGAAGAGTGGGCGAGAGAAGGACGTCGGCCGCGTCGCGGCACGCGGCGTCCAGTCTCCGCACGCGGCGCGTGCTGGCCTGCCGCCGCAGCGCCCCGGTGTGCGCCTGCCGCCGCAGGAGTCTTCGATTGCGCCGGACCGCGTGATCCCGTTGCGTGGTGCGGTGGTCGTCAAGGATCTGGCGGAGAAACTGGGGTTGCGTCCCAATCGCCTGATCGCCGATCTGATGCAATTGAATATTTTGGCCTCGATCAACCAGCGCGTCGAACTGGACGTCGCGCAAAAGATCGCGGACAAATACGGATTCAAGATCGAGGTGGAACGCGCCAAGCGCTCGACCGAGCGTCGCCCGGTATTGCGCAGCGAGGACGCGGATGACGCTATCCCTGAAGACAAGTCCGAAGAACTGATGCCGCGTCCGCCGGTGGTCACCTTCTTGGGTCACGTCGACCACGGCAAGACGTCGCTGATGGACCGTATCCGCAACACCCATGTGGTGAAAGGGGAAGCCGGCGGCATTACGCAACATATCGGTGCCTACACCGTGGAGATCAACGGACGCAAGATCACATTCTTGGACACGCCCGGCCATGCGGCCTTCTCGGCGATGCGAGCCCGCGGTGCCATGCTGACCGATATCGCGGTAATCATCATCGCGGCCGATGACGGCATCATGCCGCAGACGCGCGAGGCGATCAAAGCCGCGCAGCAGGCCGGTGTGCAGATCATGGTGGCCATCAACAAATGTGACTTGCCGGCCGCCAAGCCGGACCGCGTGCGCCAGATGCTTCAGGGCGAAGGGTTGACACCGGAAGAGTGGGGCGGTGATGTCATCTGCTCCGAGGTGTCTGCCATGACCGGCAAGGGTATCGACCATCTGTTGGAAATGATTCTGCTACAGACCGATATGTTGGAGCTGACCGCCAACCCGAGCCGCCGCGCCGACGGCTACGTGGTTGAGGCTCAGCTTGAGCAAGGACTCGGGCCGACGGCCACGCTGCTGATCATGGGCGGCACGTTGAATGTGGGAGATGTGTTGCTGTGCGGCGAACATTTCGGACGCATCCGCGGCCTGATGGATGACCGCGGGCGGCGCATCAAGTCGGCCATGCCCGCCACGGCGGTCAAGTGTATGGGCCTGTCCGGCGTGCCGGAAGCCGGTGCAGCGTTCCGCGTGATGCTGAATGAAAAACGCGCGCGCGAGCTGGCCGAGAAGGCGGCGGAAGAACGCAAGCAAACGCAGCTCTCGAGCACCAAGGCCACGTCGCTGGACGCGCTGATGGATCAGATCAAGGATAACCAGCGTCGCGAGTTGGCCCTGATTGTGAAGGCCGACACACAGGGCTCCTCCGAAGCGATCTGCGAAGCGCTCAAGGAGATCAAGAGCGAGAAAGTCACGCTCAACATCATCCATGAGGCGATCGGTAATGTTTCGGCCACGGACGTCAACAAAGCCGCCGCCGGGCAGGCCCTGATTGTCGGCTTCAGCGTGGGCTGCGATGCCGGCGTGCAGCAGCAGGCACGCCATGACGGCGTGCGCATCAGCACGTACCGCATCATTTACGAGCTGCTCGACTTCGTGAAACAGCGCATGCTTGACCTGCTGTCGCCCGAATACAAAGAAGTGGTCAAGGGCCATGCCGAGATCCGTGCGATCTTTGACATCGGCAAGACGGGGCGCGTGGCCGGCTGCCAGATGATGGACGGCGTGATCCGCGCCGATGCCATGTTCCGGATTTTCCGCAACAAAGAGAAGATCTGGGAAGGCAAGCTCTCGGCGCTCAAGCATTTCCAGAATGAGGTTTCAGAAATCACGGGCTCGCAAGAGTGCGGTATTTTGTTCAATGGGTTCGAGGGGTTCCAGGCCGGCGACACCGTCGAGTGTTTTGCGCTGGAAGAACTGCCGCGTACCCTGTAACCGCTTCTGGCGGGTTTACGAGGAGCTGATATGTCCATCGACCGTCTTGAGCGCGTCAACGCGCTGCTGCGGCGCGAGATCGGCGAAGCACTTTACAAAGTCTTTGCCGGTGACCCGATTGATCTCGGCGCCATTACGGTGACGCAGGTCGTGACATCGCGCAATCTGCGCAACGCCACGGTGAGCATCTCGGTCTTCGGCCATGAGCATGAGCGCCCAATGATCATCCGCAAGCTGGCCGGTAAAGCGCGCGATCTGCAGGCGATCATCAACCGCGACCTCACGCTGAAGTACACGCCACGCCTGCGTTTTCAGCTCGATACCTCCGTCGAAAAAGGGGACCATGTCTTGGCGGTGCTGAACCGGCTCGATGTTCCCCAAGCGGATGGGGCGACCGAACCTGAAGGCTGACGCGCCTGCGCGCGTGTCCGCTCTGTCTTGTTTTCTTTCTGTACGCGATCATGACTCCTTTTTCACCTTCTCAGGCTCCGCTGGACGGCGTGCTGCTGGTTGACAAACCGGCCGGGCCGACCTCGCATGATGTCGTTCACCGCATCCGAAAAACGTTCCGCATCGACAAGGTCGGACATGGCGGCACCCTCGATCCCAACGCCACAGGGTTGCTGGTGATCCTACTCGGTAAAGGGACCAAGCTGTCGGACCGCATCATGGGAGGCGACAAAGCCTATACCGGTGAAATGCGCCTCGGGCGCACCACGTCGACTCAGGACTGCGAAGGCGAAACGCTGGAGGAAAAGCCCTGGCAGACGGTGACGCGGGAGCAGGTCGAGGCGCAAATGGCGGCGCTGACGGGCGACCTCTTCCAGACACCGCCCATGGTGTCGGCGATCAAGATCGACGGTGTGCCGCTTTACAAACTGGCGCGCAAAGGCCAGGAGGTCGAACGCAAGCCGCGTTTCATCCACGTCTACCGCATGACGCTGACAGCCTGGGCACCGCCCTTGGCAACCTTTGATGTGCTCTGCACCAAAGGCACCTACGTACGCACACTGGCGCACGATATCGGCCAAGCGCTCGGGTGCGGCGCCTGCCTGGATGCGCTGCGCCGCACCGAGTCCGGCGCGTTTCATGTGAATGATGCCCTGCCGCTTGACGAGATTCTTGCGCTGTCGCCCGATCAACTCGTGCCTCGTGTGATTCCGTTCGCACGGGTCGCACGCGCTTCGCTGCCATGAAGACCCTTTCACAGCCCGCGCAGTTTCGAAAGATCCCAGGGCCGGTGGTTCTGGCCGCCGGATTTTTTGACGGTGTCCATCGGGGCCATCGGCTTGTTTTGGCCGGCGCGCTCGAGCGTGCGCGCGAATTGGGCGGCCAAGCTTGGGTGCTGACGTTTGACCGGCATCCTCTGGCAGTGCTCGCGCCCTCAAAGTGTCCGCCCTTGCTCTGCACCATGGAAGAGCGGTTGGGGCTGTTGGAGCAGAGCGGGGTTGACGGCGTGCTGGTGCTCGAATTCACGCGGCAACTGGCCGTGCAGGAGCCGGAGACCTTCATCCGCTGGCTATGCGGACGGCCGCGCGTTCCGTCGCAGGCCGCGCCGTGCGGCGAGACCGCCAAGCTCAGCGAAATCCGCTGCGGACACAACTGGCGCTTTGGCCGTCGTGCCGCCGGCACGCCCGAACTGCTGGCGCAGCTCGGTCAGCTTTACGGGTTCCGCGTCGTGATCGTGCCGTACGCCGAATATCAGGGCATGGAGATCTCCAGCACGCGCATCCGTTTTGCCGTGCGCGAGGGCCGGCTCGCGGATGCGGCGGCCATGCTCGGCCGGCCCTACTCGGTGCGCGACACCGTGATCCGCGGCCGCGGCGTGGGGCACACGCTGGATGTCGCCACCGCCAATCTGCAGCCGGGTACCGAGGTGCTGCCGCCTAACGGCGTCTATGCCGTGCGCGTGCAGGCGCGGGG
>Ga0116148_1002501_pt1 | contig 18059 bp, 17 predicted proteins | sample AD_UKC055_MetaG_FD_89786 | JGI IMG/M metagenome (GOLD analysis project Ga0116148, IMG submission 89786) | Active sludge microbial communities of municipal wastewater-treating anaerobic digesters from USA - AD_UKC055_MetaG | ecosystem: Engineered > Bioreactor > Anaerobic > Digestate | place: USA... | reverse complement strand
TTCAGGATGAGTATAAAGAACATCCCCGGCAATAAAAAACACGTTGGAATGGGCGCATTCGGTAGCCAGTCCGTCCCTTATAAATACACATTCGAGGCAGCCACGTTCAACAGCTTTCTGGAAAGAAAGGATATTAGGGAGAAGTGAAACCGATTTGATATCGCACCTGTTCCATCGTGGTTCTTTCGCGGTCATCACCCGTATGCCTTTTCCGATCATTTCCGGATCAGGCCGGAATGCCCAGGCATTTGCATAAACGGTTGAAGGTATTGAAGGGGTGGGAAAGGCATGTGTCCTTTTTGCAGCACCCCGTGTTACCTGCAGGTATACAAGGGAGGGTTTTGAATCAAGCTGGTTCCTTTCAATAAGCTCTGCGGCGACATCCGGAAAAGAATCCGCCTCCGGCCAGTCGATCATCAGCTCTTTCAAGCTTCTTTTTAGTCTCCACATGTGTCCTTCCATATCATAAAAGAATCCCTGGTACCATCTCACAACTTCATATATTCCGTCGGCAAACAGAAAACCACGGTCATCAGGGCTTATTCTTACTTCATCTTTGGGGAGGAATTTTCCGTTGAAATATGTTATGTCCATGTTAGAATAGGTGTTACGGTGTTAGGGTATTATGGCACAGCGGCACAGCGGCGCAACGGCTTATTATATGTCAGGTTCAATTATTTCGGGTTCATAGTTAATTTTGGACCGGGCTTCCTCGGGGCTTGATGCATTTCCGCATGCAGCCTGTACAAAAAGGGAGGCTCCGAGAACTGTAGTCTCTTTCTGGCTGATTATTTTCAGGGGAACACCTGAATATTGAGCCCTTAATCTGTTCCAAAGCCTGTTTCTGGAACCTCCTCCGACACATAAAATACTTTCGGTTCTGAAACCTCCGGCATTTTCAAGCGCTCTTTTCCCTTCTGCCAGTCTTAGTGACAGAGCTTCAAGCATAGCACGGTAAATTTCATCGCGGGTTGATTCCATAGTCAAGCCAAGGATCTGGCCGCCGGGTCTGCCTTTCAATTCTTCATAGAATTTAGGCACTACAACAACCCCGTTACAACCGGGCGGCACCTTTTCGGCTCCGGATATCATCGTTTCATAGATATCACCGGTGACCCCGGCATACAGGTTTTTTCTGGCCCATTCCAATACACCGGATGCGATCCACTGGTTTCCGATATCATATAAACCCGGCCTTGAGTCCAGTTCAGTGGTAATGGACAGCTCGAGCTGTTCCCTGCCGGTCTTATAACTTTCGGATCTCACCATTAGGATCTCCCATGTACCGGAACTGAGTACAGGCTGATTGATCTCAGCACCGGAACCAAATATAGCAAACTGTGTATCATGTCCGGTGGCAACAACGGGTACTCCGGAGGGTATTCCTGTCAGGGCGGAGGCATTCTGACTGATCCGGCCGGTTATCGTCCCCGGTTCGGCAATTTCCCCGAACTTATCAGCGGAGAATCCTATTTTGTCAAGAATATCCTTTGAGAACTTCCTTGAGGCAAGGCTGGTTGTCATTGAAGTACCGGCCATTGTCGTATCGTTAACCATCTCACCGGTAAGAAAAAATGAGAAAACGGAAGGCATGAAAAGGAATTTGTAACTCTTTTCTATAAGGTCCGGTTTCTGTTCCCTGAACCAGATTAGTTTATTTATTGTGTTGAATGTAAAAGGAAGGACGCCACATTCACTGTAAAGGTCTGCAAGCGGAATATATTTCCCGATGTTCTCCATAATTGGTGCAGTCCTTTCACATTGCCACGAAATAACCGGATAAAGCATATTACCAGATCTGTCGAACAGGGTACCGTCAACTCCGAATGTTGTAATGGTTACACCTGCTATATCACTGCAATTGATCTTTCCGGTAACAGATTTTGATGCGGTACACATTTTTTGCCATATCGCTTCTGTATCCCATATCCTCCATGAAGGATTGAAGGGATCGGGCGATGTATTGTTAGGCGAAGAATGAGAGGCAATTACAGAGCCTTTGCTGTCAATGGCTATGGCTCTTACGTTTGTTGCACCGCAGTCAAAAACAATAACAATATCTCCTCCGGACATAAGCAGGTTATAAAGATTTATGTTTCCATCCTCTCTGTCAGTCAGGCAGTTTTATCCGAGGCCCTTAACGAAAGCCATTGAGGAAAATGTTGATATAATGACTAATAAATAGGCTACTAAAGCAATGATTACCAGGATACCGGAAAAGACATAATACCGTTTGAGATTTCTGAACGCGGTTTTAAGTTTCAGGCCATCACCGGTTTTAACTGCTGTGGCTGCAAATTTAGAAAATCTGAACAGGTAAATGACAGGGAAAAGAATAAGCAGGGTAATTAGAATGATAGCAATAAATGATATCCATCCCGGGATTCCGGAGCCTTCGCGGCTGGTATCAAAAACTGAAAGGAAGATACCCGTAAAAAGGCCGCTTATCAGGAAGGCTGCTGTTCCTATGAATCCGATCACTGAAAGGAACATTGTCCATTTCCGCGTTATATCCAGATCCCGGATTGTCTCACTGCCTATCTCTATTTTCCTGTCATCGCTGCCGTTCATTTTTTTCATGTAAAGTGATGAATAATTATCTGTATAAAGCTCCGTATGCCTGGCATGCCCTGTAGTCCGATCCTTCCTTATCCATTCCGAAAGAGTTCCATGAGCTGGGGCGGAAAATCTTTTCTTCAGGCACATTATGCATGCATACAGGGATCCTGAGGATAGATGCGAGGGTTATCAGATCCGCGCCAATGTGTCCGTAGCTTGATGCCGAATGATTTGCTCCCCAGTTTGCCATAACTGAGTAGACATCACTGAATGGTCCTTTACCTGTAAGGCGTGGTGTGAACCAGGTTGTCGGCCATGTCGGATCAGTTCTGTCGGTAAGGATCTTATGTATTTTCTCAGGCAGTTCGACTGTCCAGCCTTCTGCAAGCTGCAATACCGGTCCGATGCCTTTGACGAGGTTTATCCTGGAAATTGTCAGTGGCATTACTCCCTTTGTGTTGAACTGAGAGGAAAATCCTCCGCCTCTGAAGTATCCCAGACTGGCAGGTTCCCATTGGGTAGCCCTGAGACATTCGACAGCATCCCTGGAAGTAATTTCCCAGAATGGCTTGATACATGGTTCGCCGTTAAGGGTCTCCCTTCCTGAGAAATCGAGCGCTGATGCTCCCGAATTTATAAGATGAATGAATCCATTGGCAGCAAGTCCTTCAGGTTTGATCTTTGTAACTCTTTTAATTGCAGCCGGGCTCCAGTATGTGCGGATATCCGAGAACATCTGGGCTGTATTTGTAAGCAGATAGCCGAACAGCATAGGTGTACCATTCATTGCATCATTTTCAGTGGCAACCAGATAGGGAGGTCTGATACCGTTCCAGTCAAATGAGGAACACAGGATAGCTTCAAGAAAATCACCGTTGGGCATATGGTCGGTCCACTGACGCTGCCCCTGGAATCCGGCAAGAATAGCATTATGTCCGTTGGCTTCTTCGGCAAATCCGGCTTTTCTCAACTCCGGGTTCCCGACCATCAGATCCCTGGCGATAAGTGTCATTTTTACAACTATTTCCCACTCTTCATCCTTCCGTGCCCTTGAATTTGGCTTCTCATTCATGTCCTTACCTTCCCTGCAGTACTTCTTTGTCCACGCCAGGGCTTTTTTATATTCAGCCTTATCGAAGATATTTTCATTCAGCCTCCTGTTGAATTCGCTCAGGTCAACATATTCGTTTCTCATCCCGAGGTATTCCTGGAAAAAATCCTCCCTGACAATGGAGCCTGCTATACCCATTGAAACTGATCCCATTGAAAGATATGATTTACCTTTCATATATGATACAGCCAGACCTGCCTTAATAAACCTGAGGATCTTTTCACTTACATCATCGGGTATGTCCTGGTCTCCGGCATCCTGAACATCATGTCCGTAAATACCGAAGGCAGGTAGTCCTTTCATTGAATGGCCTGCAAGTGCTGCTGCAAGGTAAACGGCGCCCGGACGTTCTGTCCCGTTAAAGCCCCATATTGCCTTGGGATTATCTTTATCCATGTCGATAGTCTCACTGCCATAACACCAGCACGGAGTGACTGTAAGACTTACTCCCACACCATTCCGGGAAAATTTGTCGGCACAGGCTGCCGCTTCTGCAACACCTCCGATTGTGGTATCGGAAATAATACATTCAACAGGCTTGCCGTTGGGGTATTTAAGGTTTTTGGAAATAAGAGATGCGGCAGATTTTGCCATTCCCATAGTTTGTTTTTCAAGGGATTCCCTTACACCTCTCTGACGTCCGTCAATGACCGGACGGATTCCCACTTTCGGGAAATCACCGATTACTGTCTGGTAGTTCTCGACTACTTTAAAATCTTCATTTGCCATATACTGTATTTTTTGGATTGGTTGTTTTTGTGATCAAACAAATATAATGTTTTATCTGTTTAAGATGATATGCCACTTTAACCAGGCTGTAAGATTTTAAATTTTTCAGTGCTGAGTGATACAGAGTTTTGTAAATTTGTCCTCCGGAAAAAAGATATGGAAAAACGAAGGCGTTTACCGGAATGGCTCAGGATGCAGAGGGCAAGCGGGGAAAATTATTCCCGGGTCAGGCATCTTATTGCAGAAAATAATCTTCATACAATCTGTACAAGCGGGAACTGTCCCAATATCGGAGAATGCTGGAATGCCGGAACTGCTACTTTCATGATCCTGGGAGATATCTGTACAAGGGCATGTAAATTCTGCAACACAAAGACAGGGAAACCATATCCGCCTGACCCTGATGAGCCTCAGAGACTTGCACGATCGGTAAAAAAGCTCGGGCTGAAGCACTGTGTGATCACCTCAGTTGACCGGGACGATCTTCCCGACAGAGGTTCTTCTTTCTGGGCCGATGTGATATATGAAGTCAAAAAGCTGAACCCGGAAACCACTATTGAAACGCTTATCCCGGATTTTGACGGGGAACAGGAATATCTCCGGAAAATAATTGATGCAGGTCCGGATGTCATTTCTCACAATATTGAAACTGTAAGACGACTTACACCGGTCATCAGGACCAAAGCAAAATACGACCGGAGCCTCAAAGTTATAAGATATATATCCCGGATGGGAAAAACGGCCAAATCAGGGTTTATGCTCGGGCTCGGGGAGTCAGAAGACGAAATATATGAGACTATGGATGATCTTTTTGCGGCCGGATGTAAAATCCTGACAGTTGGACAGTATCTGAGGCCTTCGGAAAATCACATGGAGGTTGTCAGTTATGTTGATCCCGCCAGATTCGGTGAGTACAGAAAAATTGCGCTTACAAAGGGATTCATGTTCGTTGAAAGCAGTCCTCTTGTACGTTCATCCTTTCATGCCGAAAAGCATGTCGGGAACGGATATTTTTAGTATCTTGTGGTCGCCAAAACGGGTTTGTGAATTGAGCTATAATGTTATATTTGAAGATGTTGGTCTGAAAGATTACAAGGAAACCTGGGATTATCAGGCCATCCTCTTCGAAGAACTTAAAAGATCCAAGGAAGCTAAAGCAGGCGGAAGGCTCCTTTCCGGAAGTTATAATCCCGGGACGCTTATTTTTGTTGAACATCCCAGCGTATTTACCCTGGGGAAGAGCGGTTCGGAAAATAATCTGTTTCTCAATAATGCAGAGATTGAAAGAAAGGGAGCCTCGTTTTACAGGATTGACAGGGGAGGCGATATCACTTATCATGGTCCCGGACAGATAGTAGGATATCCTGTGTTCGATCTTGAAGTTTTAAAAATTGGTCTGAGGGAATATGTTTCCCTGCTTGAGGAAGCAATTATCAGGACTTTGAAAGAGTATGGGCTGGAGGGATCCAGGTTCAGTGGTGGTACAGGTGTATGGCTTGATCCTGATGTGAAGGGCAGGGCAAGAAAGATTTGTGCAATAGGGGTTAAAGCAAGCAGGTATGTTACTATGCACGGATTTGCATTCAATGTAAATACCGATCTGTCGTGGTTTAACTATATTAATCCCTGCGGATTTACAGACAAGGGAGTTACTTCCCTTGAAAATGAGACAGGGATTAAACAGGATATTGAAAAAGTTAAAAGTATCCTTAAGGAGATGCTGAAGGAACAGTTAAACCTTGAATGGATACAGAAAGAGGGAAGGTGATGGAAAAGAAATGGATAATAAAGGAGAGTGGGAACAGTTCAGTAGTGAAACATCTGGCTGCAGAGCTGGTGGTATCAGATTCTCTTGCCAACCTGATGGTTCAGAGGAATATTACAACCCCTGAGGAGGCAAAGACATTTTTCAGTCCCAGTCTCGATTATCTGCATGATCCCTTCCTGATGAAAGATATGAACATTGCGGTAGACAGGCTCTCCACTGCAATAAAGAAAAATGAAAAGATCCTTGTTTACGGCGATTATGATGTTGACGGAACAACCGCAGTCGCCCTTGTCTATTCTTTCCTGAAGGAGCAGTATTCAAATGTGGAATATTACATTCCAGACAGATATAAGGAAGGTTACGGAGTATCCTTTGAAGGACTGGATTTTGCTTACAGCAGTAACTGCAAGCTTGTCATTACACTCGATTGTGGTATAAAAGCTGTGGAAAAGATCCAGTATGCCAGGACCAAAGGACTTGATGTCATAATCTGCGACCATCATTATCCGGGAGACGATATCCCGAAAGCTCTGGCAGTACTCGACCCGAAACAGCCCGGGTGCAGTTATCCGTACAAGGAATTATCGGGCTGCGGTGTGGGCTTCAAGCTTGTGCATGCCTATTCCAAGATCCATGGCATTCCATTTTCATCAATTATACATTATCTCGATCTTGTTGCTGTAAGTATAGCATCAGATATAGTTCCGATAACCGGTGAAAACAGAGTTCTTGCTTACTACGGGCTTAAACAGCTCAATGATTCACCCCGTACTGGCCTCAGGGAAATAATCAGGGAAGCGGAGATCACCAGAGCGCTTACAATTGAGGATGTAGTCTTCAAGATCGGCCCGAGAATAAATGCAGCCGGCAGGATGGAAACCGGCAGCAAGGCTGTCGATTTACTGGTTTCGGATGATCCGAAGCTGGCAACAGGAATAAGTAAGGAAATCAATAATTTCAATATTGAACGCCGGAGCGTCGACCGTGTGATCACAAATGAAGCCATGAGAATGATCTCTGAGGACCAGCGGACAAGCAATGCCAGGACAACAGTCCTTTTTAATCCGTCATGGAAAAAGGGAGTTATCGGTATTGTGGCTTCAAGGCTTATCGAGACATACTACAGACCGACAGTCATCCTTACCGAATCAAACGGTTTTGCGACAGGTTCTGCAAGATCAGTCCAGGGATATGACCTTTACCAGGCAATTGAAGCTTGCAGCGATCTGCTTGAAAGTTTCGGGGGACATATGTTTGCAGCAGGACTGACCCTGAAAAAGGAAAATATCAAACCCTTCATAGAAAGGTTTGAACAATATGTAAACAGTACAATTACTGAAGACCAGATGCAGCCCAGGATATTTATTGATACTGAACTTTCATTTTCCGAGATCAATGAGGAGTTTTTCAGGATAATGAGCCAGTTTCAGCCCTTTGGCCCGGAAAACATGTCACCGGTATTTATGTCGCGAAATGTTTATGATACAGGTAACGGAAGAATGGTCGGATCAAGCGGGGAGCATCTGAAACTTGAACTGTACCAGGATAAGGGCTCAATGAAAATCCTTCCGGGAATAGCATTCAGCCAGTCCGACAAGCTTGACCATATAAAAAACGGCAATCCGTTTGATATCTGCTATTCTGTTGAAATGAATGAATTCAGGGGCTGCAGGAACCTGCAGCTTAATATAAGGGATATAAAGACACCTGTGGTTGGTCAGTAAGTGGTAATCAGTGACCGGTAATCAGTGACCGGTAATCAGTAAGCGGTAATCAGTAAGCGGTAATCAGTAAGCGGCAACCAGTATACGGTAACCAGCAACAAGCAACAAGCAACAAGCAACAATTAATAAGCAACTTAATCTTAACCGAACATGAATCTTAAAAAACTGTTTTCACTTTTCACAATACTGACAGTCAGTGTTGTTTTATTCGGACAGTTACCAAAGCAGGAAGTTAATAAAGGAGTTCTGAAGGCAGGTTTCTCCATGGCTGATATAACACCTTCGATTCCAGTTAAACTGTACGGATATGCTTCTCGCAAAACTTATTCGGAAGGTGTTCACGATCCTCTGACTGCCCGGGCGGTGGTCTTCGAAAGCAACGGTAAGAAAATCCTGTTTGTTTCGACAGATATTGGCTCTTATCCAAGGGATGTTTTTCCGGTATTTCAAAGAGCAATAATGGACCGATATGGCCTGAAGGAATCGGAAATTTTCCTCTCTACAATTCATTCACACAGTTCTCCCGTTCTCAGCCTGAATCCGCAAACTGGTGATCCTAATAATATTCAATATACCAAATCATTCCAGGACAAGCTTCTGGCTCTTGTAGGTGGAGCTATTAAAAATATGAAACCGGTTAATATAGGAGCCGGTAAAGGATCTTCACCTGTCGGGGCAAACAGACGTGAAATGCTGCCTGACGGTTCAATCACACTTGGCAGGAATCCAAACGGGATCACAGATAAAGAAGTTCTTGTACTGAAAATAAGTGATACTGATGGCAAACCTGTCGGAGCATTGTATGATTATGCAACGCATTCCACTTCTCTCGGGCCTTCTAATATGTTGATCAGCGGGGATGTACTGGGGCTGTCGGCACAATTTACTGAAAAAATACTGGGGAAAGATGTTGTCACTCCGGTATTTGCCGGGGCATCAGGGAATATAGATCCATGGTACAGGGTACTTCCCTCATTTAACAATGAACCGGGCTGGGTCCCGGAACCGGTTTTGCTGGGAACATTGCTCGGTGAGGAAGTTGTACACGTCTTTAGAAAGATAAAAGACATTGATAATCCCGGAGAAATTGTTTCAGATTTTGAAGTTCTTGAGTGTCCGGCAAAGATAACAGCAGAAAATAAAGCGCTTCCCGACACTCCGGCAACGGTACCAGTCAACATTACAGTTGCACGTATCGGAAATGATATAGCATTTGTCGCATTTAGTGTCGAAATGCTTACTGAAATAGGGATGGAGATAAAAGCCGGTTCACCGTTCAGGAATACATTTGTAATTACTCACTGTAACGGGGCCAGCGGATATCTTGTACCGGAAGAGCTATACAAGGAAGGCGGATATGAAGTGTCAACAACACGGTTTCAGATAGGATCTGCCGATATGGTAGTTAAAAAAACTCTGAGGATGCTGTATGACCTTTAGCTAAAAAATTCAGAAACGGATACTGAACTGGATCTTAAGTTCATCAGTCTGACTTTGACTGGCACCAGACCCTGAAAGTGAGGCAAGTCCGTATTTTACCCTCAGTTCCGCCAGATCACCGATATCCCATTTGAGCATAATGTAGCTCCGAGTCCCCTTTCCTGATAAGGCAGGGATACTGAAGCTGTATAAAAGGTCATTTTCATACAAATAGATCTTTGAATCCCAGTCGTCGGTATTGTAAATGCAAAATCTTGTCCAGAGTGTAACCGGGATGCCTGCGAACCGGTAAGCCAGATCCTGGGCCATTACAATTCCCCTGCTTCCGGTCTGCCTTATCCATTTATAATCAGTACGCGTGTTGAGTGAAAGTTTTTCATTCAGGGTAAAGCGCAGAACAGTTTTAATTGTGGTGGCATCTGTTTCTTCCCGGGCCGGAATTCCTCTGTCTGTCTCTTTATCTGAAAGTGAATATTTATGGTTGCAGGATAGCTCAAGGTTGACTTTCTCATCGGGAAGATACCTGAGCTTTACCTCATATTTCTTCGCCGATGAGGGAAAGCTTGTCCGGTATTTAAGCCACGGGTACCTGCAAAGGTCATATCCGGCACTTATGAAAAGATGAGTTGCGGCTTCAAAAGTGAAATTACCAAGAATACCGGACTCATTGCCTGTTGAGGAATTATTTCCCGGCCCTCTTCCATGGAGGGTGCAATAACCCGGGCTGTATCTTCTTATCAGGCAGTTTACGGAGAGCCTGTCGGAAGGCCGGATAGTAAATCCCTGTACCATGGCTGAGTATCCGTTATGATCGGTTGAAAGTTCGCCCGAAAGCAGAAATTTGCCATTCGAAGCAGTATAATAAGCTGAAAATAACCTGCCGGAACTGCCCTCAAAATCATACAGACCTTCAGGATCGGCAATGTCTTTCATGACGGGGAGTGACAATCTGGATTCTGACCAGTTAATTCCGAACGATAAGGAACGGAGACTGAATTTAAGATCAGCTCCGTAAAACATTTCCGTAACAGCATCCTTTTTGGCCAACCCTGACGTTGTGTTATGCAATCCTGACCTGTAGAAGTTCTCAATAAAAAATGCTGAAGAGTCGTCGGATACTCCAATGGCCGCATCGATCCTGTTGTACGACATAACCGTCATCAGTTTAATTCTTCGAAATGCCAGTTCTGCTGCTGCACCTCTGAAGAAATTATTCTCATCGGTGGAAGTATATGGTTTTATTTCACTCCCGCGCGGATTATAACCTGCTGAAGTAAGCATAACACCAGTATGAATACCGGTATTTACTGAAATGCCCTGGCCAAACCGGGCAGAGAAATCCCCGGCTATCACTTTCCTGACGACTCCTTTACCGGTAAATGCCATATACCCTGAAATAAAATCGGGCAGGGGCGGAGAGTCTGAAAGCAAAGGTTCTCCCGGATCTTTTTCAATTGTCAGACCTGCAGACAATGGCCCGGACTCAACCCTGTATTTTGACAGGATTTTAAGAGCGGATCCCGGATAAGAACTATCTGTTTCACCGGGTCTGTAAATAAGGTTAGTGATAAGTCTGTTCCTGAGCCGGGTCAGTTTATCATGGCGATTAAGATCTTCCTCGAGAGAAATGAAGGGAATCATTATTTCTGCAGTATGTCTTTCAAATCCGGGTATGGACGCAATTTCGTAAACCGACATTATGCCCCCTGTTGATTTAACATGATCTGCAAGTGATTTTATCTGGAATTCCGAAAGGAAGAAGAGACGTGATATCTCCGATTCATCTGCCGAATTGATCCTTACAGGATTTTCCGTGAGTTCCTGAAGCAGTTCTAAAAACATCGGGGCCGCTTCAGGGTTAGTATCGTCCTCCGCAAGTTCCTCAGCAAAGCTTATTATATCATCCTGTCTGAGCTCCTGGCAATAAATATTTCCGGTCAGTAAGAACAGGAAAGTCGGAATGATATAAGAAAAAAAAGAATTCATTTCCTTTCTCTTATATTAAAAATCATCGAAACACTTGTCGTTATGCCAAGTCTCTCATGAGTCGCAAATCCGAGATCAAGATCCACAGATCTGAACCGGTACCCGGATCCGAAGGTGAATGAAGAATTTTCACTGCAGAATCCTCCTCTCAACATGAAATTTGCGGCAACTTCATATTCAAATCCCGCCCTCAGGAGAAGTTTGGTTTCAGAGCTCAGCTCTGCTTCCACACCCGCAAACAGGTTTTTATTGAGATTTATTCCCGCACCTGTCCTGATCGCAGAAGGCAGGAAATTCTTTCGCAATGCATTTGGAACGGGATTGAAAATATGTATTCCGATAGTAATATTTTCAACCGGGAGGAAGATCAATCCTCCCTCGAATGTCAGCATATGTATATTGCTGTATTCACCTGAGCTTTTTTCAAGAAAGTAATCGATCTGTATTCCGGCCGACAGATTATCGGAAAGTCTTAATCCGCTGGCAACAGCCATTGTCTCTCTTTTGAAATGAGGGAATCCGAAATTAGAATATATTATGCCTAGAGAACTCCTGCCGGCAGGGATGATGGTTGCGGCCGTACGTGTGCTCAGTTCTCCTATATTAAAGCGGCTTTCATAGTTGACAGCTGCAGAAAATGAACGGAATGATGCCAGGAGCGCCTGATTGCGAAAAGAAGGCCAGAATCCTGGCTTCATTATGCATACCGATCCCATTCCCGCTCCGTCGGCCCCTGCAGGTAAAAAATATGGATTGATGCCTGCAGCAGATGAAGAGAGAACAACTATAAATAAAGAAACAATTATCCTGTGCAGCGAGTACAAGATGTTATGTTATAAAACACCAATATAAGAAAAAATCAGTTTGTTTTATAAGGAAATTTTATCTTTTTCATTTCCTCATTGGCGTCTACAATTTTCTTTTTCAGGCTTTCCTTGAATTTTACGATCTCAGCCATAATGTCCTTGTCTCCCGTACCTATAATCTGTGCGGCAAGGATTCCCGCATTCTGTGCAGCATTGAGGCCTACGGTTGCCACAGGAACACCAGGAGGCATCTGTAGTATTGAAAATATGGAGTCCAGACCTTCCAGTGAGGCATTTATTGGAACTCCTATCACCGGAATTGGTGTCATTCCGGCAATGACTCCCGGCAGATGAGCTGCCATTCCTGCCGCTGCAATTATCACTTTAATTCCTCTCCCGGCAGCGCCTTTAGCAAATTCCTCAACTTCAGCAGGTGTCCGGTGTGCTGAAAGTGCATTTATCTCGAAAGGGATCCTGAAATCGTTGAGAACCTGTGCTGTTTTTTCCATAACAGCCATGTCTGAAACGCTTCCCATTATAATACTTACAAGAGGCTCCATATCTGTTTTGTAAATTAACTTCCTGATAAGGACAAAAATAAGTTATTAATTTCATATTTTCGCACCATCCCCATATACTGAAAAATGAAATGCAGGAAATAGTTATTCTCGATAAAAGATTCAGGGAGTCAATTCCCGGGGAGGTAATAAACCGGAGGATTGATGAAATGGCAATGGAGCTGAACCGCGACTATGCGGGCCGTGAGGTTGTGTTCCTCGGTATTCTCAACGGAGCATTTATGTTCTCATCTGAGATTTTCAAAAGGATAGATCTTAAAGCACGTATTACCTTCGTAAAGATAGCCTCATACAGGGGAACTAAATCGACCGGCGCTGTAAACCAGCTTATCGGACTTAATGAGGATCTTGAAGACAGGGATGTAGTGATCCTTGAAGATATAGTTGACTCAGGCCAGACCCTCGAGAGCATTGTCGATGTACTAATACTTAAAAAGGTGCATTCGATAGGAATTGCTACCCTGTTATTAAAACCTGAAGCATATTCCGCAAGATTCAGGATCGATTATGTAGGATTCAAAATCCCGAATGATTTTGTTGTCGGCTTCGGCCTTGATTATGATGGTTTTGGCCGCAATCTGACTTCTGTTTATACATTAGTACATTAAATAAATAATATTATGGTAAACTTTTTGATTTTTGGTCCTCCCGGATCGGGAAAAGGCACACAGTCAGTAAAGCTGGCTGAAAAATTCAATCTGGCTCATCTTTCAACGGGTGATATGCTGAGAGCTGAAATAGCTGCAGGAACGGAACTGGGGAAAAAGATGAGCTCAATAATGTCAAAAGGCGAGCTTGTTCCCGATGAAGTTGTCATTGAAATGATAGCTCATAAGATCGACGGCACTAAAGACCGTGCAGGATTCCTTTTTGACGGTTTCCCCAGAACAGTAGCTCAGACATCAGCCCTCGAAAAGATGCTGAATGAAAGAAATATGAAGATCGATTCAATGCTTGTTCTGGAGGTTGACCACGATGAACTTGTAAAAAGACTTATAGCTCGTGCTGATCTGTCGGGAAGACCTGATGACAAAGATCCTGCAGTTATTGAAAACAGGATTGACGTTTATAAGGATAAAACTGAGCCGATAATTAATTACTGCCGCGAAAGAGGTATTTATCAGCCGGTTAACGGAATGGGAAATATCGATGACATATTCGCAAGGCTGAGTGGATATGTTACTAAGCTTGTTAATTAAAGAATTGATCTGCCACCATCCATTTGAGTGGGAGAGTGGGGGTTGAGAGAAAGAGGGGAAAAGGGGAAGAGGGGAAGAGGAGAAGAGGGGAAGAGGGGAAGAGGAGAAAAGGAGAAAAGGAGAAAAGGAGATGAAAAAGACGACAGGATATCTATGTGATAGCAGAAACATGGGAGAAAAGATTTTAATATTTCACCCCCTCTCCTCATCACCCCCTCTCCTCATCACCCCCTCTCCTCATCACCCCCTCTCCTCATCACCCCCTCTGAAAAGAATTAAAACTTAAATCTTATTCTGGCGCATGTCTTCGTCAAACTTCGTTGATTATATAAAAATATTCTGCCGGTCGGGTAACGGCGGGCGCGGGTCGGCACATCTGCGACGGGAAAAGTTCATTCCGAAAGGCGGTCCTGATGGTGGTGACGGAGGCAGGGGCGGACATATAATCCTGAGGGGAAATGATCAGATGTGGACCCTCCTTCATCTCAGATATCAGCGTCATATCTTTGCGGAACATGGCGGAGCAGGGGGATTACAGCAATCTACCGGAGCGGATGGGAAGGATATCATAATTGAGGTTCCTCTGGGAACTGTTGCAAAAATCGCGGAGACTGATGAGGTAATATTCGAAATTACAGCACATGGGGAGGAAAAGATCCTTGTTAAGGGAGGGAGAGGAGGCCAGGGTAATGTACATTTTAAATCGTCAACCAACCGTACCCCAAGGTATGCACAGCCCGGAGAAAAGGGATCCGAGAACTGGTATGTTTTTGAACTTAAAATACTTGCAGACGTAGGGCTTGTAGGCTTCCCCAATGCAGGGAAATCAACACTGCTTTCAGTTCTTTCGGCAGCCAGACCCAAGATTGCAGATTATCCTTTTACAACTCTTACACCAAATCTGGGAATTGTTGCCTACAGGGAGAATAAATCCTTTGTAATGGCTGATATCCCGGGAATAATTGAAGGCGCACATGAAGGAAAAGGGCTGGGGATAAGGTTTCTGCGTCATATTGAAAGAAACTCGATCCTGCTTTTTGTTATTCCGGCCGACAGTAAAAGCATAAAAGAAGAATATGATATATTGCTGAATGAACTGAGGATGTATAATCCTGAAATGCTTGATAAGAAAAGGATTCTGACTATATCAAAATCCGATCTTCTGGACGATGAACTGAAACGTGCAATGGAAGAAGATCTTCCTGAAATTCCGCGGATTTTCACCTCTGCGGTTACCGCCTCGGGCCTGACACAGCTGAAGGACCTGTTATGGAGAGTATTGACCACAAACCCGGATACCAGGTAACCGGTAGCCGGTAATCGGTAGCCGGTAATCGGTAGCCGGTAATCGGTAATCGGTAACCGGTAACCGACTACCAGCAACTTAAAGTACCTGCCTGATTATATGATTGAAAATATTGACCGCCAGCTTTTTCTTTTCCTGAATTCATTGAACAGTCCATTCTGGGACAAGGTGATGTCCGCGATAAGCGGTATATTGATCTGGGTTCCCTTATATGTTGCCATCCTGGTGGCGATAGGGATTAAATACAGAAAGAAATTCCTTCTCATCCTTCTGTTTATCATTATTGCAGCAATATCTGCCGATCAGGTTTCGGTTCACCTTTTCAAAAATGTATTTCATCGTTTACGTCCCTGCCACGAACCATCATTACAGGGGATGGTTCATCTTGTTGAATGTTACTGCGGAGGACTTTACGGATTTGTTTCATCGCATGCTTCAAATTCATTCAATGTTGCTGTATTAAGCCTGTTATTCATAAGGAAGAAATGGTTTTCCGTATTTATTCTTTTCTGGGCAGCTGTTGTTGGTTACAGCAGGATCTACCTCGGGGTCCATTATCCGGGAGATGTTCTCGCAGGAGCATTGCTCGGATCACTCATAGGATGGGGAGGATATGAACTGTATAAAATAATTGATTATAGAATTATTGAACAAAGGGATAATTTAAGAAGAAGTAAGAACGAAGAACAAACGAACAGCGAAATCAGAACCTGAACTTCAAAATTCTTCATTCGAATGTTCTGCGTTCTTACTTCAAACCAAGTAAGAATGAATTGTCTCAACCTCATATCCACAGATCCGTTCTTCAACCTTGCCGCTGAAGAATACCTTTTCATGAACAGAACGGAGGATTTTCTTATTCTGTCCATAAATGATCCGTCTGTTATAATTGGAAAGCACCAGGTTGCCCACCGTGAATCTGATACCCGGTTTGTGACAGAAAACAATATCCCGGTAATCAGAAGGATATCAGGAGGCGGGACTGTTTATCATGACCACGGGAATGTGAACTTTTGCTTCATACTGAACAGTACCGGGGGAACACAGGTTGATTTCAGGAAATATTCACAACCGGTAATTGAATTTCTTGGTTCTTTAAGGATAAACGCAGTACTTGAAGGTAAAAATGATCTGAAGGTGGATGGCCTCAAAATCTCAGGGAATGCCGAACATATCTACAGGGAAAGAGTACTGCATCACGGAACACTTTTGTTTGATACTGATCTGCAAAGATTAAGACGATCATTACGAAAAGACACTTCCGGATATGTCACAAGGGCAATTGCTTCGAATCCTTCACACGTTACAAACATCAAAGAAAGAACTTCCGGTATCAGGGATGCCTGTGAATTCAGGGAAATCATGCTCGGATACTTCCTCGGGTCTGAAGGAAATATAAAAACAGATCTGACAAATAGTGAAGAAAAGCTTATAGAAACTCTTGCGGAGACCAGGTACCGTACATGGGAGTGGAATTATGCATATGGTCCTGAATATGCTCTTAATAACAGCTTTGAAATTGGAAATTGTAATTATACCTGCAATATCTCGGTACAGGACGGCATTATCAGGGAGTTTGAACTCGAGGGGTCCGGCCCTTTGGCTCAGACCGGAATTAATTTGTCCGGTACCAGGCACATGCCGGAAGAAATGTTGCGGACTTTTAATCAGAAAAAAATAAACATATCAGGAGAAGATATTTTTAAGTTCTTTTAGATACTTTATTTAGAGTTTCTAACCTCTGTGTAACTCTGTGTATCCTCTGTGTAACTCTGTGTTATTATGCAAAATAAGAATTTTACACAACTTGTCCCGATTTACCGGGAGAGGTCCACTAAGGTTTCACAGAGTTCCACAGAGTCCCGATAGCTATCGGGATCACAGAGTTCCACAGAGAAGAAGATAAAAATTTGGTTTATGGATATTTTGAAATCGATATTGATCTGGCTGATCGGGATAGCATTTATTGTGATATTCTTCCCGGTTACATTCTTAATCTGGCTGATTGTACTTCCCTTCGATAAAAAGCGGACAATTGTACATTGGCTGCTGGTATACCAGTCATTCATCGTATCGCATATTATGCCGATATGGAAGATAAAAGTCGAAGGCAGGGACAAGGTGGATAAGGATATGATATATGTTATCATTTCCAACCATCAGTCTATACTCGATATACTGCTTATGAATTCATTACGTTTCAAGTATAAATGGATTAGCAAGATCGAGAACATGAAAGTCCCTTTTATAGGCTGGTACCTTAGAATGGCGGATTATCTTGTTATTGACCGCGGCAATCCCGAGAGCAAGGAAAAGATGATTGAAGATGCATTACTCTGCCTGAAAAAAGGTATATCTTTAATGATGTTTCCCGAAGGGACAAGGTCGGTCGATGGTGAGATCGGTTTCTTTAAACGGGGTGCATTCCAGCTTGCAATTTCAGCAAATAAGCCAATCCTGCCTGTCCTGATTGATGGTTCCGGTGGCATTCTGCCGAAGTATGGACTTATTTTCGGAGGATTCCATGAGATAACAATAAGAATATTTGATCCTGTTTTTCCCGGATCCTTCGGGACTGATGACTGTGATCTTCTGGCTCTTAAATTTCATGATATGCTGGCTGACGAACTGGTACGACTGAGGACTGACAACCAAAGGAAATGACACACGATCCTTACTACCGGAGAATACTTCACAGGATGGGATACTATGACTACCAGCGGGGGCTGATAGTAAATCATCTGGTTCAGGATCACGGCTGGTTTGAACACCAGCAAAAGTGCAGGGAGTTTATATTAAAAGCAATTGATGTTTTTGCTCCGGAGAAGGTAACGGTACTGGGAAGTGGCTGGC
>Ga0116148_1002499_pt1 | contig 18066 bp, 12 predicted proteins | sample AD_UKC055_MetaG_FD_89786 | JGI IMG/M metagenome (GOLD analysis project Ga0116148, IMG submission 89786) | Active sludge microbial communities of municipal wastewater-treating anaerobic digesters from USA - AD_UKC055_MetaG | ecosystem: Engineered > Bioreactor > Anaerobic > Digestate | place: USA... | reverse complement strand
TGTGGTACTTGGATTTTCTTTCTAATAGATAAATGATACATATATCTGTTTACCAAAGAGTGAGGATACAGGACCAACTCCGAAAAGCCCGAACATGTCCTCAAGACGAGAAGGTTTCGGGCTGATTCCACAGGAACCGCGCTGCAGCCGGAATCAGCGTTGAACTCTACACGCAATGCCCAAATACGCTTCGCGGACATTGTTCAGGTGTGTGCGGCATTCGTCCATAGCCCACGGGCCGGTGTTGAGGAAAGGCTACTGCATACCGTAATGTTGAATGGCGGCGCTTGGGAACATACGCGGAGGAAAGAGCCATGGAACGCAAGAAGACCGTTCTAGCTGTTGTTGCACATGCCGACGATCTCGAGTTCATGGCGGGGGGCACGGTTGCTCGTCTTGTTGACGAAAAGGGCTACGATGTTTACGAGTATATCCTCACGGATAACTCAGTTGGATCATTTCGCCTCAGCAAAGAGGAGTTGATCCGTGTGTCCGCGGAAGAGGCGCTTGAGGCGGGCCGTATCCTCGGTCTGAAGGAGGTTCGTCTTGAGGGATATCCAGACGCATTTCTGAACGAGACGCATCCGAACGTGATTCGCAGTAAGGTGATGTCGTTTGTCCGGGAGGTGAAGGCGGACATCGTGATGAGCTGGGACCCGTTTGCCGCGCGGGAGGACCATCCGGACCACCGCCTCGTCGGGATGGCAGCGTATGAAGCGGCTTCCTTTGCGGCTAACCCCTTGTTTCACCCCGAACATGCGTTTGCACCGTACAAATGCACCGAGGCGTACTGGTTCGCTAAACACCCGTCAGACGATGCCCGAATGTTCGTCGATATATCATCGACCATTGACATGAAAGTTGAAGCCTTGCTGAAGCACGATTGTCAGATGGCGCTCACGGTAGATCTCGTCCTTGCAGAGGCGGCAGCACTGGGCATTGACCTGCCCGGCCTGAGAGAAATGGATAGGGACGGATACCGCGCCTTCATAGGCAACGCCATTCGCGAATTCTGCGCGCGGGTTGGAAAAACGCGCGGGTATGCATTCGCCGAGCAGTTTCGTTACGAAAACCTGGGAATGTTGAACCAGGTATTTGGAGAGAACTTCTATAGACCTGACTTTGGGTAACGGCAGACGGGATGATTACCACGAGCGCCCCGGTCACCTCGCCGTTTCCAAGGCGGCCTGCGCGAAAAACGCCACGCGCTGACCGGGGATGTTGTCGTCAATATCGGCCATTACCACGTCGCACGGCCCTAGCTCGCGATAGATACGCCCGAGATCGCGGCGGAGCTGCGCCTCTGACTTGGTTGCCAGATCGCGCGGGGTATACATGATTGCGCGGCGCGCGTGAGGACATGCTTGCCGGGCATAATCGAGCTTCGAGTCTAACCCCATATCGACGTAGGCGAGATTGGGGAAACTGGCGTAATCGTCGATATAGGGGTCGACGTTCCATGCGCAGTTATGGATCCCGAAGATTTCGAAGGCTTGGGCGAGCCGTCTGTCGTAGGGCATCAAGTGCTCGTGGTACTGCCCGGGTGAGACCATATTGACCAGGCAGTTGCTGACGGTTGCGTGGCGCACGTTGACGCCGGTGGCGCGCTGGCGCTCGTAGACGCGGCGCATGCCCGCAATCATGGTTTCGGTGACGGTTTCAAACAGGTGGTGGGCGAGTCCCGGGTCGGTGAGAAGATCGGTGAAGACCTCGGGTCCCCGGATACGGTAGGCGCTGTTTAGCACCCCCTGCCAGTTGATGTAGCCCTCGATACGGCCGGCTTCGCGTTCGATGCAATCCATCTGCGACTCGAGCTGCTCGAAGAGGGGGTGGTTCGAAAGGTCCGGCGGCGACAGCGTGCGGATGGTTTCTCGCGGCAAGAACTCGAGCAAGGCCGCGGGCCAATTATCGGCGTAATACTCGACCGGGATGCCGAAGAGGCGGGTCACGGTGAGGCCGCCGTGGACGCCGTCAATATTGGGCACGGCCACCGCCTCATTCTTGCGCCAAGAGATCGCAGGAAAGGCATGGTTGAGAGCTGCGCGCATTTTCAGGATGGTCTCGCCGCGATACAGGGGATCGAGGTGCCACCGTTCCCCGAAATCGATGCCGCAACGCGACCGGTACCAGCGCGGTGTGAAACCGAACTCGACCCGCAAGGGCGGTTCGGAGCCGTCACACGGCGCCCGAGTCGCGGGACATCCCGGCGCGATGTAGCTGCGAAGCTGGCGTGCGACGCACATGCCAGCCATTTCATTGTTCCTGGCGGGCATCGCCGTCTTCGAGCAGGGGCGTGATGCACTCGAGGATGCGGTCTGCGATGAAGCGGTGGGCTATATCGTTGGGATGCATGCCGTCGAGGAGCAGGCGTTCGATGCCTGCGCGTTGCCCGAGGTCCGCCAGGCCGTTTCGAGTGTCAACCAGCGGCACATTGTCGGCCGCGGCCACCCGCCGCATGACGTCCGCGTACTGCTCGAGCATGAAATTGAATCCCGCGTCGGAGGAAACATCGTAAGAGGGTTTCCCGTACATGTCTTTCAAGAGAGGCGTCCACGCGAGAGGATTGGGCGTCACGAGGACGGCCTTCGAATCAATCTTGCGCAATTCCGCGACGATATACCGGAGATTGGCTTCGTATTCCTCGATGGCCACTCGCGGGGTTGAGGCGCCTTGCGAGACATCGATGGCCGAGTCGTTAATGCCAAAGGAGACGATGGCGAGTTGGGGATTGTGCGCGAGCACGTCTTTTTGGAGCCGCTCCCGGGCCGTGGCGGTTGTGTCGCCCGGGACGCCAGCGTTGACTACCCGCGCGGAGATGCCGAGATCGCGCAGGTCTTCTTGCAGCAGCCCGGGATAGACAAGCAAGGGTCCGCGCACGGCGGTGGTCGAGTCGCCCAGGGCGACGATGGTGACGTCGACGTCGCTCGAACTGAGGCGTGTTGGCGGGTTGGGGCTCTTTTCGATGTATCCCCAGCGCACGAAAGCCCAGTCGGTGACGCCCGACACGTCCGCTGCCCCGCCCGAATCGCCGAACAGGATGCGGTTGATGTTGTAGCCGTAAGGGGCTTCCAGGCTGCACGCCAGTACGGGTGTCTCGGCATCATCGAGGAAAAGATACGCCTTGCGGTTCGGGAGATCGCGCCAGACGCGGTAGGTGTGCAGTTGTGCAGCATCGACCGCGACAGCCGGCTGATACTGTGCGTTGAACGACACGGCGTCTTCGCGGATGTAAAGAACGCAGCTCGTGTCGGGTTGGGGACCCCCCATCCAGATTTCCGCCGCGGAATGGTTTCCCGGGGATTGGCGATCCCGCTCGACCACACGCAGGCGCGCCTCCACTACGGTGTTGCGCGAGCCGTCGAAGAACTGGGGCTGGTCGTCGATATAGTACCCGCCCGTAGGATTCAGGCGGAGGATGCCGCCCGTCAGCGTGCCCGGTTCGCGATGGAGACGCCATGGCGGGCCCGCGCGATCGGGCGTGACCGTTGTCGAATACGTCACCCACTCGGCGGGCGTCTCGGGAAGCCGGATATCCTGTAATTCGGGCAATGGCGCGTTCGCGGGTTGTGCCACGAGCCACGGGAGGCTGAACCGCGCCATGCGTACCGCGCGGCCCGCCTCGAGATCCTGTTGCCACACCGCCAGGAGGGTTCCGTCCGGGGCTTGCACACACGAGGGATAGGAGGCTTGCCCGCGCGTGTAGGGGTAGCCGATGTCTTTCGGGGGTGTCCAGGTTTTGCCGCCGTCAAACGATGCCGCGGCGGAGAGAGGCACGCGGTTGGCCGAGTTGTTCCATACGACAAAAATACCCTTGCGTTCACCGAAGGTGAAGGGAGCGAGCGCCGCGGGGGCGTTCGAGCCGGCGAGCGGGCTGGGTTTGACGTCGCGCCAGGTGATGCCTTCGTCGTCGCTGCGGGCTTCGTAGAGGTACGCGGCGCCGGTGCGCATGAGCATGTAGAGCGAGCCGTCCTCGAGTTCAGCGATGGCGGGTTCATCGGTCCCGGACACGGCGTGTTCGCCCACCTTATCGAAGGTGGCGTGGGTGTCGCCTCCGTTGATCCAGGTGTCGCCGTTATCGGTCGAGCGCATGACGCCGGCGCGGAGATCCATCTGACCTTCGGAGGTGAGAGTGCCGCCGGTTTCGAGGCCGGTCTCCCAGGAATATCCGAGCAACAACGTGCCAGAGGCGAGGCGCAGACCGCGGTGGGTCTTGCCGCAGGTATAGCGGTGGTTGAACGAGACAACGTAGGGTTCGCACCACGTCTGGCCGTTGTCTTCGCTGCGGACAAACCTCTGCGTAGAGGTGTTGATTCCATCGCCTTTGACGGCGGTGCATGAGACGAACACGCGGCTTCCCGAGACGACAATGCTGGGATCCGCGTCGATGAACAACCCGGGCGTTGCGAGAATGGCTGCCGGGGCTGTCCAGCTGCATCCACAATCGCGTGAGAACGAGGCGAGGATGGCATCTTCGCCATCGCCCGACGGCTGGCGCGACCACACAACCAGTACGCGGCCATCCTCGAGCACAGCCATGTTCGGCCAGCGGTTGGCGCTGCCATCGGATTCGTCGGCTATCTTGGCGTGGGAAATGAAGGCATATTCCAGGGGGTCATGTTCCGGCACGGCGGCGATTGCCGCGAGAATGAGCGAGATCAACAACATTTGGAGTAATCCTCTCTTCCTATGCCAGGCGGTGGGCGTTGAGGAATTCGGCGAACTCGAACGCTTTCACGCCGTCTTCGATGTCGCACGAGTTGGGCCTGCCCTCGCGGACCGCCGCGATGAATTCCTGGTTTTCCTGCAGGAAACCGTAGTAGGCGTAGAACTCGCGGCTGCCGGCGAGCTGTATGCCGTCAAGCTCGATGGTCTGGTTTTCGCCCGCGCCTTTCGCGGCGAGCGAGTACTCGCCGCCGCTGCCGTGGACCAGGATGCGGGCGCTGCACGTGGCTGAGCCGAATCCCACGTCGATGAACGCGCTGGCATGCGGACCGTGCACCTCGAACATGTGGGTGCGGCCGCCCGTCATGTAGTTGGCCTTGATCACGCCCGCAACACCGTTGTCGAACCGGACGACGGCGTTCCAGGCGTTGGGCACGACGTCGCCGAACCGCGACTCGAGCATGGCCCCTGCGACGGGATTCCCACCGGCCACCCAACGCACCCAGTCGAGGACATGTATGGTGTCGGATTCGAACGCGCTGATGCTGCCGTCGCAGAAGGCGGCGGTGCCGTGTTTCATGAAATGTCCGACAACCTGGTTGACGGTGGTGAGGTTGCGCATGCGGGCCAGGACCTCTTGCACAAGGGGGATGAAGCGCCGGTTGAACGCCACCTGGACGATACAATTGTGCTCGCGCGCCGCACGCATGAGGGTTCGAGCTTGAAAGAGCGTCAGTCCCGGCGGTTTCTCGAGCATTACGTGTTTGCCCACTGACAGGGCGTCGTAGGCCGGGCGAAACTGGCGATCCGGTTCACAGAGGCACAGCACCGCGTCGAGCACTTCGTGCTCGAGCATCTCGGCATGAATCGGGTAGACCCTGGGGATATGGTGTTTCGCGGCCGCTTCCTTGGCGCGCTCGGGCACCAGGTCGCAGATCGCGACGACCTCGGCTTCCGGGATGCAGCCAAGCGAAGGCAGGTGCACGCTGTGCGCCATCCCCCCGGCGCCAATCACTCCGACGCGGACCTTGTCCTTGACGCTCATACGCAAGTCCCTCGGGCAATCGTGTACGAAAGTCTGCCAACCGGTTTGGAGAGGTATTGTGTCACGGCATGCGAACGGATTCCAGCCGCGCGAGGCGCTGCGCACGTGTGAACACAGTGGACGAAGCGATTGGTCGCCGGAGCGCGGCCCGGAAGGGCCGCGGCGATTGAGTGCCCGGTTGGAAAACCGGCCCTCCGTTTTGGGACGGTCTTCCTCGGCGCGGGAGGCGGCCTGCTCATTCCCGGTAAACAAGTTTGCGGAAGGCGGGATCGTCGCGGTAGGCGGCGAACTCGCGGTCCTCGCTGGCCTCTTCGCGGAACACGTCGGCGAGCACGATCGCGACGTTGAGATAGGCCAGCATCCCGTCGCGATCGCCCCGGCGGGCGGACGTGCACGCGAGATTGTAGTAGGGGGCGGGCTCCTGAGGGTCCAGTTCGATGGCTTTGTGGTACTGGGCTTCGGCTTCTTCGACACGGCCTCGTTTGAGGAGAACGTTGCCATAATTGTTGTTGTTGGCGACGCTGGCCGGGTCGAGTGACAGCGCGATGAGGGCCTCCGCCTCGGCTTCATCAAGGCGGTTGGTATGGCGCAACAGCACGGCGAGGTCGTTGTGGGGGCGGCTCCAGTTCGGGTCCAATTGGATGGCGTGGCGAAACGCGGCTTCGGCTTCTTCGAATCGCTCCATGTACATGAGGGTGAGTCCGAGTCCGTTATGCGGCATGGGCCAGTCGGGGTCCAATTCGATGGCCTTGCGAAACGCTGCCTCGGACTTGCCCAATGGGGCATCTTTCCATCGCTGGCCGTACCGGAGCACGCCGAGGGCGAAGTAGGTCTGCGCCGTTTCCATCACCCCCTCTTCGGCGAGCGCCGCGACCGCTTCCACGACATAGCGCGTGCGCACGCGCCTGCCCTGGGGATCGTCGTCGAGACAGGCCAACATGGTTTCAATCAACAGATTGGCCTGCTGGGGCGACAAATCGACGATAGGCGAAGGCGTGTTGGGCGGCGCCGGCTGGCGCGTGGCCACAACGAAAACGGTTGCGGCCACGAGCACAGCCGTAATGAACCATATAACCTTATGCGATCGCATTGGCTGCTATTACACTACCGTTAAGCGCCATATTCAATACATTCTGCGTGTAAGGACGCTTATTCCAGGCCGGGCTCGCGGTTCTCACGCCGGAAACCCCCCTCCGGTCCTGGGACCGGCCCATACTGATGTCATAACGCGATTCGGGCTGCTCAGGGTGACGGGCCTATTCGCGTTGGATGTCGTTGAGGCGAGGGTACGCCTGGATGAGGGACTCGGGAAGGGGCGCCTGCTTCTTGATGCCGAGGCCGTCCTGAAGCTCGAAGGCGTTAACCACCGCCTGGCCGCGGTAATGGTTGTTGGTGATGGCGTAAACTTCGGCGGCCATTTCGCGGATGCGCTCGATCTTGCGCAGCCACTGGCCAAGTTCCTCTCGTGAGTACAGGTAGTCGTAGCGTTCGTCGCGGCTGGCGTCTTCGCGAAACCAGTCGTCGGCATTCCGGCCGTGAAGGCGGACGTAGCCCACGCGGGCGGTCACCGTGTCGGTGGGTCCGAGAGAATTGGCGAACAATGGCTGGTCAATATTACAGAACGCGATGCCCCGCTGGGCAAGCTCGTCGAAGACCTCAGGGCGGTTCCATGAGGCATGGCGCACTTCGAGGGCAAGAGGATATTCGGAAAAGGTGCCGGCTACCCGCGCGAGCCATTTGCGGTTCTCGACGGTGCGCGTGAAGCTCCACGGGAACTGGACCAGCACCGCGCCCAGCCGTCGTGCGTCCATGAGGGGGTCGAAGCCGGCGCGAACGGCGTCGATATCCTGTTGCGACGGCCATGAGCCGCGTTCATGGGTGAACGCCTTGTACAGCTTCGCGGTGAGTTTGAAGCGGGGATTGCCATCGAGCAGATTCAGCCAGTTGGCCGCGTAGTTCGGCGGCAGGGGACGGTAATACGAGGAATTCACCTCGACCGTGTCGAAGTACCGGCTGAGAAACTCAAGAGGATGGAGGTGGCGGGGCATGCCGGGGGGATAGACGATGCCCTGCCAGTCGTCGTACGACCAGCCTGCGGGTCCGACCCGTACTGCGGCGCTTTCCGTTCCCATGAGTGATGTGCTCCGGGGTCCAGCCTATCACGTTCGCGCTGGATTGTTCGAACCCCCGCGGGCCCTTCTTCCTTGATCGGGCGGGCGCGGCTGTGGTTTGATACGGACGGGTGATTCCGCTCAGTTGGCCGGGGTGCGGCGTGCGCGGGGCGCCGCGTGAGGAAATGTCTCACTTGCGCGGACCTGATGTGCCGGCATGCTGGGCAGGAGGACCTGGCCCACGGTTGCGCCAGAAAACCACGGTTTGGCGATACGTTAGGGGGTGCTTTGCGCAAGACGGCGGCATTCTTGTCCTTTATCGGTTTTGTGACGGCCGCCATATGTGCCTCCGCGTCCGAAACGGTGACTTTGTATTATTGGGGAGAGGAGCTGGATAACTTCGCGGGAGGCGTGGTCCATGGTTTTGAGGCTTTTCACGACGGGAGCGACGGCAAGCCCCGTATCAAAGTGGTCATGGGCCAGAGCGCGTCGATCAACAAAACGGACGATCCGCAACGGCTTCTCTGCAGCATAACGGGCGGCGACCCGCCAGACGTGGTGTTCTTCGATCGGTTCGCGGTGGGGGAATGGGCGGCGCGCGGGGCGTTCATGTCGTTGCAGGAATTCTATGAAGAGGACCTGCGGGAGCGCCCGGACGACCCGTCAACACTGCGCGAGGAAGACTTCTACCGTCCGTGCTGGCTCGAGGCGTGTTACGAGGGGAAGCTGTACGCGGTTCCAACGCGCACAGACAGTAGAGCCCTTTTCTATAACAAAGATCTGCTGGAAAAATACTCCGACGAGCTGATCGCCGCGGGCTGCGTAGACCCGGAGGACCCCACGAGGGTAGGGCCGCCGAGGACGTGGCAGCAGTTGAAAGACGCCACGCGGATCATGACCGAACGGGATGCTTCGGGCAAGCTGGTCTCGGTGGGGTTCGTTCCTAATTACGGGAATTCGTGGCTGTACATCTACGGGTGGCTGAACGGGGGCGAGTTCATGAGTGAGGACGCGCGGACGTGCACGCTGAACTCACCGGAGGTCGTTGAGGCGCTGGCCTACATGACCGAGCTGTACGACCTGATGGGCGGGGCAAAGGAGGTGACGGCGTTTCAATCCAGCCAGGAAGGTACCGATCTCGACCCGTTTCTGCGCGGCAAGATTGCCATGCGCATCGACTGCGATGAATACATCGGGCAGATCATTAACCTGAAGCGCGACCTGAATTTCGGGGTAACCCTTGCTCCGGCGCCAGAGGGAAAGCAGCGCCTGGGCTGGTGCGGGGGGTGGTCGCTGGTCATACCCCGGGGGGCCAAGCATCCGCGTGAGGCGTGGGAGTTCATGAAATACATGGTTTCCCAGCGTGCCGTTAAGATTAAATGCGACGAGCAGCGGCAATTCGCGCGCGGGAGCGGCAACATCTTTCTTCCCCAAATCCAGGCGCGGAAGAGCGTGGCCGAATGGGCCAACGAATATTATATCTACAGCGATCCCGAGGTACCGGAGCGGTTCAAGACAGCAAAACAGGTGTTTGTCGAGGCGCTGCCGTACTCGAAGTGCCGCCCGGTTACGGCGGTGGGCCAGGTGTTGTGGAATGCCCAGGTACGCGCTATGGAGGCGGGTATCTACAAGACCTTTGACCCGGCCGATATTCGCCGGAATGCGAAGATGGCGCTGGATTACCAGACGGAGATCGTTCAAAGGGAGCTGGACCGTCTCTTTCATCCCAAGGCGTACCCTGAAATCAGTTGGACACCCGTACTGGTGGTATACGGCGTGGTGATCCTCGCGCTGTTTGGAGGGGTGTTCTGGTATTTTGAGCGGGGATTGCGGAGCACGGGATATTTCCGGAGAGAGTATTATGCAGGGTATGCCTTCGCCACGCCGTGGTTCATCGGGTTTCTGGTGTTCTGGGGAGGCCCGATTGTCTTCTCATTGATCATGAGCTTCTGTGAATACGATGTGTTCTCGCCGCCAAAGTTCGTAGGGTTGAACAACTATCTCAACATGTTCACGGCTGAACCGTTGTTCTTCAAATCTCTTTGGAACACGTTGTATATCGCCCTGAGCGTCCCTTTGAGCATGGCGGTGGGATTGGGGATCGCCATGTTGTTGAGCTACGAAGTGAAGGGAATGGCGGTCTACCGGACGTTTTTCTACCTTCCAGCGATCATGCCGGCGGTGGCGGCGGCAATTCTGTGGCAGTGGATATTCAATCCCCAGGAGGGGATTCTGAATGCGTTTCTGGGTTTTCTCGGATTGGACGGCCCGGCGTGGCTTCAGGACCAGATGTGGTCGAAGCCCGCGATCATTCTGATGTTGCTGTGGGGCGCCGGCGGAGGGATGATCGTCTGGCTGGCAGGTCTCAAAGGGATTCCGAGACATCTGTACGAGGCCGCGGAAATAGACGGGGCGGGGAAGTTTACCAAGTTCTTCAGCATTACGCTGCCGATGCTGAGCCCGTATATTCTGTTCAATCTGGTCATGGGGCTGATTTCCATGTTCCAGATTTTCACGCAGGCGTACGTGATGACGCAGGGCGGTCCCGTGAACTCGACCTTGTTTTATGTGTATGAGCTGTTCAACAACGCCTTCCGGTATATGCGCATGGGATATGCTGCCGCCCTGGCTTGGGTGTTGTTCGCGATTATCCTGGTATTGACCATAGTCCAACTCCGATTGTCGAGGAAGTGGGTTTATTACGAGAGCGATAAGTAGGAGATGATGCGCCAGTGGTTCGACGCATTGGAAAGGTTGAGCGGATAGCGAGGCGGGCTTTTCTCCACGTCGTGTTGGCGATGGGGTCGTTTGTCTTTGCGATTCCGTTCATCTGGCTGTTCAGCACGAGCTGCAAGGTTCCGGACGAGATGTATCCGCCGAAATGGGTGCCGCAGATTCCCGAGGGAGTGGCAAGCTCTCCATACATACGGATTCGCGAGAATGAGAAGCCCGTGCGCCCGGTACGCGTCAGGGAGGAAGACTGGGAGCGTCTCGCGGGGCCTGTTGAAGCCGCAATCACGGAGCGTCTGGTGTCTATGCAGGGCCGCCTGCCCGGCCTGTACGGGCAGTATCTGCGGGAGCCCGACCTGGCAAAGGGTGTTTTCAACCGGGTGCTCAAGCGCGCGCCGGACCATCTGTTCGAGAAAAACGAGTTGGTGGTGACGTCCTGGTTCGGCGGCGAGGTGACCGATGAGATCGTGTACGAGGTCTTTGACATGGTCTACCGGCGGGCCTCGCTCTCAGACGTGGTCTTGCACGGCTGGGATATGTCGGTGGAATACCCCACGGAAGGGGGCTATATCCCATGGACGGTGGCTAAGGGAAGCAATGTCCAGCTCGTGGACAGGAAGACGGGTCTCCGGCGCGCATCGAAGGAGCTGCACTATTCCTTCGAAAACCAGGATTCGTTCACGGTTCAGGCGATTGTGCCGATGAACATGGCGCCCGAGAACCTCAAGAAGGTAGTGGTCAGCAATCATGCCGACCGCTCTTGGCACGAGGTGAACTGCACGCTCGAGATGGCAGGCGTGCGGTATGAATCCGTTCAAAAGGGTTTTCTGGGGAGCGACCAGTGGCAGGAATGGGCATGGCAGTTCCCAAGCGAGATGGACCACTCGGTCGAAACCAAAAACTGGCTGCGGATAAGGGAGGCAGGACCGTCGGATTTCCGTGAACAGGGCAGACTCCGGGTCACGCTGGATTTCAACCGGGCATTGCGGCCGAAAGCGGTCGCGAACAAGTATATGTTCAACTACCGTGAAGTGCTGCGAATGATTCCAGTGACGATGTATCTGCGGAACAGTCTGGTGTTGGTGGTGCTGAATGTGTTGGGGCAGATTGTGGGGTCCTCGCTGGTTGCGTTCTCGTTTGCGCGGCTGAGATGGCCGGCACGGGATTTTTGTTTCTTTTTGGTTTTGGCGACCTTGATGATTCCGCCGCAGGTGACAATGATCCCGGTGTTCCTCATATTCAAGAATCTCGGATGGTACAACACCCTGAAACCGTTGTGGGTGGTGTCGTTCTTTGGAAGCGCGTTCTACATTTTCCTGCTGCGGCAGTTCATGCGGAGCATCCCGGGGGATTTGGAGGATAGCGCGAAGATTGACGGGTGCGGATACCTGGGGATTTACTGGCGGATCATCATGCCCTTGATAAAACCCGCCTTGGCGACGATTGGGATCTTCACGTCCCTGGCCGTGTGGAACGACTTCATGGGGCCGCTGATCTATGTCAATGACCAGGCGCTGTATCCGTTGAGCCTTGGATTGTTTGCGCTGAAGGTGTTCAAGACTGGGGACTACGGCCTGATGATGGCGGGGGCTGTAATGATGACCTTGCCCATCATAATCCTGTTCTTTGTGGCGCAGCGGGAGTTCATTCAGGGCATCACCTTGACGGGGATGAAAGGGTAGAAGGTTCCACGTGGAACCTTTTGGGGGCAGGAGAGGGCTTGCGGGTTCTTTCGAGCGATCACCGGTTTTGGATTATGTGGAGAGAGCCGCGCCGGAGCCCGGATTGGGTCCAGTCATCAATTAACTGTTCCACGTGGAACATTTTGTCTGCCCCAAGCGGCAAATCAGGCCATTGGCAGAGGAAAGTGGCGCCTTCTTGCACCAGAGCACGCACACCCGGCCACAGGTTCCCGGGGTCTTCCACCGCGCGTGCGGTGACAAGCCATCCGCCGGGCTTTTCCAGGGCGATCTCCTGCGGAAACGTCCCTTGCAGTATCGTTGCGCGCGGCAGAAGTGCCAGTTCGCCGAGGGCATTCTCGAGGAAACCCGCCTTTTTGCGGGACCGCTCGACCATTGTAACCTGCAGGCCGGGCATGGCCAATGCCAAGGGGATAGCCGGAAATCCGGCCCCGCTCCCGATGTCGAACAGCCGGGGCAAAGAGCCACCCAGGCGATGGATGGTTTCGAGCAGGCTGAGTGAATCGGCGATGTGAAGCCAGAGCCGTTCGGCGTCTTGGGAAGATACCAGCGAGGCAAAGGGGTTCCATTTCTTGACAAGGGCGCAGAAGGCCAGGAGCGCCTTTTGCGTCGCGGCGGCATCCGGACCAACCTGGCCGTCGATGAGCTGAAGGCACAGTCGTTGAACCTCATCCTGGCCTGTGTGGCGGGGTGTCATATTTCTTATAATTCTCCGTATTCGTATTTTATGGACTTGACCGAACTTATGATGCGCCAACGGGATAGTTTGACTTTGCCTTGTTCGTAATGCTATTCTCCCGCGTTCATTCTCAGGTGGTTATGCTGTGGAGGCTTCCCCGTGAAGTTCTTATGCCTTATTGGGGACGGCATGGCCGATTTCCCTCTTGATGCGCGCGGTGGCCGGACGCCCTTGCAACTGGCGTCGACTCCCGCGCTGGATGCCCTTGCGTCTGAAGGGCTATGCGGCCTGTATTGGCCCATTCCCAGAGATTTGCCGCCGGGCAGTGACATCGGCAACCTTTCGTTGTTCGGTTACGATCCTCACGGGACCTTCACGGGCCGCGCGCCGCTCGAGGCCGCGAACCAAGGCATTTCGCTGGGCCCGGACGACGTGGCCTTTCGCTGCAACCTGGTCACGCTGGACGACGGCGTGATGAAGAGCTTTACGGCGGACCACATCTCGAGCGAGGAGGCCGCGAAGCTGATCCGCACGCTTGATGCGGAATGCCCGCACGCTTGCTCGTTCTATCCCGGCGTCAGCTACCGACATCTTGCCGTGATCCCGGGCGGTGAAGTCAAGCCCGGCGCGTTGGTAGCGACCGTCTGCACGCCGCCCCATGATATCTCGGACCAGCCGTACGGCGAACATCTGCCCAAGGGTCCTGCCGGAGAGTATCTCCGGATGCTGATGGAATGGTCGCGGCCCATTCTCGAGGGGCACCCGGTCAATGCGGCCCGCAGAGCCGCGGGTCATCTTCCAGCGACCTCGATCTGGTTGTGGGGGCAGGGCCAAGCGCCGCGGATGGAAACGTACAGGGAACGTTTCGGCGTTTCCGGGGCCGTCATTTCAGCCGTTGACCTCGTGAAAGGCATTGGCGTGTGCGCGGGCCTCGAAGTGATCAATGTGCCCGGCGCGACGGGGTATATCGATACGAATTACGAGGGCAAGGTCGAGGCGGCCTTGCGCGCCCTTGAACGCGTGGACTTTGTCTATGTCCATGTTGAGGCGCCCGACGAATGCGCTCACGAAGGCATTATCGACAAGAAGATCGCGGCCATCGAAGCGTTCGATAGCCGTGTTGTGGGACCGTGTCTCGAGGCTGCCCGGTCACACGCGGATTGGCGTGTCCTTGCCGCGCCGGATCATGTCACCGCTCTGAGCAGCCGCACCCACGCGGGCGGGCCGGTGCCCTTTGCGGTATGGGGATGCGGCGTGGCATCGAACGGCGTTGCGCGGTATGATGAGGCCTCGGCTGAAGCGGGCGGCCTGGTCATCGACCCTGGTTATGCCCTGATTCCGTGGATCATTCGCACGGACCGTCTCGATGCGCATAGTTTTCAGATAACCTGAAGCGCGTGTTGGTGGGCGTGCGTCGGCGGCGGGGGAGGAGAGCATAAGCGTGGCACAACGAGTCGAAGTATACGACGTAACCCTTCGCGATGGGGCGCAGGGGCCGGGTGTGAAGTTTTCGTCCGAGGACCAGCTTCGCATCGTGCAGGAACTGGACGCCTTCGGCGTTTCCTTTATCGAGGGCGGGCAGCCGGGCTCGAATCCGAAAGCGGCCGAACTCTTCAGGCGCACCAAGGACCTGGAGATGAAGCACGCTGTAATGGCGGCCTTCGGCAGCACGCGCCACGCCAAGAATGCGGTGGAGGACGATCCCAACATCAAGGCATTGCTTGCGGCCGAGACGCCGGTCGTTACCATCTTCGCGAAATTCTCGCCCACCCACGTGCAACAAGTCTTGCGGGTCAGCCTCGAAGAGAACCTCAGGCTGATCGAGGAGTCCGTGGCCTATCTCAAATCTCAAGGCCGCCGCGTGATTCTCGATGCCGAACACTTTTTTGACGGTTACCGTGAAGATAGCGAATATGCGCTGACCGCGCTGGAACGCGGCTGGCATGCGGGCGCGGAAGTGCTGGCGCTATGCGACACGAACGGCGGGAGCCTGCCGTGGAGCATTGGCGAGGCGACCCATGCTTCGCGCACGCGCCTTCCCAAAGCCGTTTTCGGAATTCACGCTCACAATGACAGCGGTTGCGGCGTGGCCAACACCATCGCCGCCGTGCATGCGGGCGCGGTGCATGTCCAGGGCACCATCAACGGCTATGGCGAGCGGACAGGCAACGCGAACCTCTGCACGGTCATTCCCGACCTGCAGCTCAAGATGGGGTGCGAGGTGGTGTCGGAGGACCAGCTTCGCCAGCTGACCCGTCTATCGTATCTCGTGGCGGAACTGGCCAACATGGGTCAGCGCGATTTCGATCCGTTCGTAGGGCGCGATGCGTTCACGCACAAGGGCGGCATGCACGCTGACGCCGTAAAGAAGCTCAAGGTCAGTTATGAACACATCCCGCCTGAGACGGTGGGCAACCAGACCCGCATCTCGGTGAGCGAGATGTCGGGCAGGTCGAGTCTGTTGCAGAAGGCCAAGGAGCTCGGGCTCGATCTCGATCGCGACGCTCCCGAAACGCACGAAGCCTTGAAGCAGGTCAAGGACCTCGAGAACCAGGGGTATGAATTCGAGGGGGCGGATGCGTCGCTCGAGCTCCTGTTGCGCAAAGCCATGGGACAGTACCGCACCTTTTTCAAGCTGCGCGGGTTCCGCACCAGCGTGGACCGCCACGACGCCGACAGCCCGGCCATTTCGGAGGCTACCGTCAAGCTCGAATTGCCCGACGGCACGCGCATGCATACCGCCGCCGAGGCAGAAGGTCCTGTCGATGCGCTCAACTACGCCCTCCGGAAAGCGCTGGAGGGTACGTATCCTGAGCTGCGGGACGTGCACCTCGACGACTACAAGGTCCGCATCCTGAATGCGCAGGCAGCCACGGCGGCCGTTACCCGCGTGCTCATCGAGTCGAGCGACGGCGAGATGTCGTGGTACACGGTCGGGGTTTCGGGCAACATCGTGGCGGCGTCGTATCAGGCGCTGGTGGACAGTATCGAATACAAGCTGTTGAACTCGCGCGGCTACAAAGTGGACTGAGAGCGCGAATCTCACACCGTTTCGGCTGGCAAGCGCAATAGAAATGCCGCGTGGGCGTTCCGCGAGCCCAGGGGACTATTTCGTGTTGGTCTTCGGCGGCTTCGGGGACGGGGACCCGCTCAACCGTCGCCCCCGAACAATTTCAGCGCCCACATGACAGGGTCGAAGCCGAAGAACAGCTGAACACCCGCGATAAATACAAGCACGAGGATAATGCGGTTGAACAGCGTTTCGGATACGCGGTGGTGCATCCATTTTCCCAGCCACGACCCCACGGGGATGAGGGGTACCAGCACCGCTCCAAAAAGCAACACGTCCTTTTCGAGCAGCCCAACTCCGAAATAGAAGGGGAGTTTGGAGAGGTTGATGAGGGTGAACGTCCAGGCGACCGTTCCCACAAAGAGGGTCTTGCCCAGGTCCTGCGTGAAGATGTAGAGGCTCACGATAGGGCCGGCCGCGTGCGCGATGGTCGACGTGAACCCCGCGGCAAGGCCGGCAGCCCAGCCCGCGGCGGCCCCCGGCCGGAACCGGTCGATCCATGCCATGGCCATCTCTTTACAGGCGATGTACACGGCGAACACCATGGCAATGACGCCCACGAAGCGTTTGATCCAGATGCCGTAGCCTTCAACGCCTTCCCGGCCAATCCACCACCAGACTGCCGCGCCTGCGGCAATTCCAAACACAGAGGGAATGTAGAGCCGAAGCACGGTTTTCCAGTCTTTGTTGCGCCGATGATGGTAAATGGCGTTCATGTCGCACAGGATGAGAAGGGGCAGCATTACGGCGGCGGCTCGGTTCACGGGCATCACGAAGAACATGAGCGGCATGGACAAAATGCCCGCGCCGCCCGCGAACCCTGACTTGCTTATGCCTTGAATGATGATCGCGGCGCCCACAAACGCCCAGAACACCGGTGCGGGCACGCCGTCATTGACAAATTGGGAAAACATGCGCGGGATTATACCTGTCCACCTCTTGGGAAGCGACACCGCCCGGCGCGGCCGTGGGGACCGCGCCGGGCGGGTGCCGTGTTGGCGTGTGGTATGCCTAGACTTCTTCGGGGACCTCGAATCCCTCGCGGTAATCGCGCTTGAGATAGAGGGTCGCCTGTTCTTCGGTGAGACCGGGAATGCTCGACCAGTCGACGTTGGTAATCTCGCCGGTCTGGTCGTTGATCTCGAGGACGCGGTTGATGCGCGCGCCGGTGAGCGCGTAATGAGACAAGGCGGAGGAGTAATGCCCTTCGATGGGCGGCGCGGTAATCTTGCTGGCGTCGCGGCTGAGCACGCAGTCAATGAAGTTCTGGTAGTGGTTCTTGTCGTCGCCGTCCATTCGTTTCTGTGCCTCGACCATGTCGCTGTCGCCGAACTTCTTGCACTTGTAAGCAATGTACCCGAAATAGCTCGGGAACGTGATTACGCCTTCCGAGCCATAGAACATGACGCCGAACGACGTGCCGCCCATTTCCTCGTTGGTGTACCACGGCCGCACCTCGAGGGTCATGATCTTGTCTTTGCCGTCCTGGCCCTTGAACATGAAGGACGACGAAGAAACGTTGTAAACCTGCTTTGCGTCATCCCACAGGAACAAGCCGCCCATCGACGAGACCCGGTAGGGGGTGTTGACGCCGAGACCCCAGCGCGCGGCATCAAGCTGGTGGACGCCCTGGTTGCCGATGTCGCCGTTGCCGTATTCCCACACCCAGTGCCAGAAGTAGGGCACGTAGATGCCTTCCTTCGGATTGCTGACCTTGACCATGAACGGTTGTTCTTTGGCCGGGCCTTGCCAGAGGTCCCACCGGAGGGTGCTCGGCGGTTCGCCGGGGACGCCCTTGCCGATGTCGCCGCGCCATTTGTAGCACACGCAGCGGGCCATGTAGACGTCGCCAATAAACCCGTCCTTGAGCAACTGGATGCCTTCCTGGAATCCGGGATTGCTTCGGAGCTGGGTGCCGTGCTGCACGATGCGGTTGTATTTCTTTGCGGCCTCCACGACTTTGAGGCCCTCGTAGATGTTGTGGGTCATGGGCTTTTCGACGTACATGTCTTTGCCGGCCTGGCATGCCCAGATGGTTGCCAGCGAGTGCCAGTGGTTCGGCGTGGCGG
>Ga0116148_1002497_pt1 | contig 18087 bp, 11 predicted proteins | sample AD_UKC055_MetaG_FD_89786 | JGI IMG/M metagenome (GOLD analysis project Ga0116148, IMG submission 89786) | Active sludge microbial communities of municipal wastewater-treating anaerobic digesters from USA - AD_UKC055_MetaG | ecosystem: Engineered > Bioreactor > Anaerobic > Digestate | place: USA... | reverse complement strand
TCGCTTCGGGGCGACATAACCTCTTTGGTTGCAGTCGACGGCAGCCTCTACGCGGCGAACGGCTTTCTGTATAAACGCACAGGCGGCGCGGGCGACTGGGAAAGCGTTTCGACCGGAGGCGGCGACCGCTGCGCAATGGTTGCGACAGACGGTACAAACCTGTACATCCTGTGCACCGATTACGACGGCGAAAACGGCGTTGTACGCCGGCTGAACGGAGAGACATGGGAAACTGTTCCCGATATTTCAAGCGCTGTCTTTTTATCGAGCGGCTCAGACGGGTTGTTCGCGTTTACCGGATCAGACGACAGTTATACTGCGCATAGAATCACCGTGCCTCCAGCAGTAACGGAGCTCACCTCAGGGCTCTCTACCCCGGTCGGCAGCGCTGCACTCGACGGCAGCGATTATTTCGCGACGACCGACGGCGTGTACACCGCTGCAGGCGCGCTGGTGGCCGGAAGTCCGACTGGAATCCGCGGAATCACGACGAACGGAACGGACATCTATGTGATGACGAAGGGCGATCTGTACCGCTACGATACAAACACATCTTCCTGGACAAACACCGGCCACTCGGTAACCGAGCCGTCCGGCATCGCCTGGCTCGGCGGCTCCTCCGGCAAAAGCCTGATTCTTATAAGCGGCGCCTCGGGATTCGGCGAAGTAGTGGTCGACTCTGCAACCGGAGCGCTCCAGTCGTTCCAGAATCCGGGAGACAACGACAGTTCTTCCATTCCGCCGGCACATAAAACCCAATACGAAAACAGCCTTGACAAGTGGGCGGTATACCGGATTTTCGCGGTAACGAGCGACACGGTAACCAATTCGCTCCATACGCCCTACGCGCTCTACGCATCAGTTGCCGATCCGAATTACAACGGCCTGTGGTCGTTCTATCCTTCGGCAGACTCGCCCAACTGGAACCGGGAATAAGTCAGGGAGCATGAGCACGGCCACAGACCTGTTCTCGGCTCCCGGTAAGGGAAGCCGGGAACCGCTGGCCGCGCGCATGCGGCCCCGAAAACTCGACGAATACATCGGCCAGGACCACATCATCGGACCCGGCCGCCTCCTCCGCCGCGCAATCCAGGCAGACCAGCTCACTTCAGTCATCTTCTACGGGCCTCCCGGAACGGGAAAGACCACCCTCGCCCGGGTCATTGCAAACCATACCAAAAGCAATTTTGTCACCTTGAACGCGGTGCTCGCCGGAGTGCAGCAGATTCGCGACTCCATCGCAGCCGCCGATGACCAGCGAAAGCTCTACGACCGCCGCACCATCCTCTTTGTCGACGAAGTCCACCGGTGGAACCGCGCCCAGCAGGATGCCCTCCTCCCCTGGGTAGAAAACGGCACCATTATCCTGATCGGCGCAACCACGGAGAATCCCTTTTTTGAAGTGAACAAGGCGCTGGTGAGCCGAAGCCGGGTGTTCCAGCTGAAACAGTTGACGGAAAACGATCTTCGCGAAGTCGCCAATGCAGCCCTCGCCGATCGTGAGCGCGGCTATGGCCGTTGGAATGTCACCCTTGAAAGCGCTGCCCTGGATCACCTTGTTTCGACTGCATCCGGAGACGCCAGAAGCATTCTTAACGCCCTCGAGCTCGCCGTCGAATCGTCGGTGCCTTCCTGGCCCCCTGCGGACGGTACGGCGATACACATCGATTTGAAAACCGCCGAGGAAAGCATCCAGCAGAAGGTCGTTTTGTACGACCGGGACGGCGACTACCACTACGACGTTATCAGCGCGTTCATAAAATCGCTGCGGGGGCGCGATCCTGATGCGGCGCTGTACTGGCTCGCGCGCATGATAGCCGCCGGAGAGGATCCCGGATTCATATTCCGGCGCATGTTGATTTCCGCCTGCGAGGACACCGGGCTCGCCGATCCGAACGCAATAACCGTCGTGGAAAGCTGCGCGCGCGCCTTCGACCGCGTCGGTCTCCCCGAGGGGCGGTTCCACCTTACCCATGCAGCACTCTATCTTGCGACCTGCCCGAAATCCAACTCCGCGATGGCGTTTTTCGACGCGCTCGCTTCGGTGGAAAAAGAAGATACCGAAGTGCCGAACCACCTCAGGGACGGAAACCGCGACGCCGAAGGATTCGGCCACGGACAGGGCTACGCCTACCCGCATTCGTACCGCGACCACTGGGTCGCCCAGCAGTACCTTCCGGACGAACTGGTCGGCCGGCTTTTCTATATTCCGTCGGAACAGGGCTATGAAGGACGCATCAGGCCGGAAGTGCTCAACCGCAGGGAACTTCAGATAGCGGCGATCAGTGACGACATGGACAACTTCGAATCCTCCGCGGGCGGCAATGTGGCGGGCGGCACCGCGGGCGATGGAACGCATCGCGCCGGTTTGGCGGGCAGCAGTGGCGCGGGCAGCAGTGGCGCGGAAGGCGCCGTTCAGGCGAGCACCGGCACGGATTCACGCGCACCTGCTGCCGCCGCGTATGACAAATTCTACTTTGGCATGGAAGGAAAAAAGAAACTGTTTTCTGCACCCCGCGGTGAAATTCTGACGTTCAGTCCTGGAAACCGCGGGCGAGACGAGTGGACCCGCCGTCTGGACTCCGGAAAAACCAAAGCGCTTCTGGAATTAAGAACCGTTCTTTTCGACCAAAGCAGGACAGCTCGCCACCACCGGGTTCTGGTTTGCCGCGCCGATGACGGGCTTTTGTTGTGGGAAGCCATACGCCAGGCGCCGGAAGGACTGACGACAGGCTTGTGCGCACATCCCCGGGGAAAAGACATGCTGGAACGCTACGCCGAAAGCCTCGATTCCCTCGACCGGCCGCTTCTGCACGTTGTTCCCGGAGGAATGCCGCCCGGCGGTCAGGATACAGCCAAAGAAACAGAACTATTCGAAGGCGTCCGTTTCGACCGGATCCTGTGCAGAGATGCGGCAGCGACGACTGAAGGAATACGTGCGTTTTTCGACTCGTGCAAACCCTGGGCTGCCGACAATGCAGTCGCGGTCTGTTCGGCGCGCATCCCCTCGCGCGGAATGCGGCTATCGAGCCTGTTGGGCAAGGACAATCCGCTCCGCGCCGAAATCCAGGACGCAGAAAACGCCTTTTTTGCCGATCCGGAAAATCCGCTGTTCAACTGGAACAAGGAAACCGTCCGGACAGCGCTCCTGCAAGCCGGAATCGACGCAAACTGCGACCACTTCCATATAACAGAAGCAAAAAGAATCACAGAAATTGATATAGCGCGCTGGACGGACAGCGAAAAATCCCCGTACGGAGCGGCAGTTCTGGCAGCCGTCGGGACGATTCGACTCGGCGCCTTCGCCGCCGCCCTGCGGGAGATCGCATCAAGAGGTCCGGTTGCCTGGGAATACGACGTTCTCGTCTGTGCAGGCTCGTTCAATGCGTGAGAGCCGAAGACTCGCCTGCATAACGCTGCTCGCGGCCGCGCTGGCTTCTGCCACGCCGGCTTTTACCGCGCCGCAGTCAGTGCCGCAAAAAGCGGCGGTCCGGTCGGCAGAGCCCGGATCGCCGGATGCAGACCGCCCCACAGCAGAAAAAGAAGGCGGCAAACGGATCCTGATCGAAAACGGTACGATGCTGACCTTCGGCGATGTCCTGGTGAACGGTCCAAAAGGCAGAACCGTCTTCAGATGGCGAGACGGGATCACTGTCGCTGCAGGCGAGCGGGCGGTCGCGCTTTTTTCAAGCGAGGGAGCCGGAGTGCATCCGGTCAGGATTCTGTTGCCGGCGCTCGGCGGCTTTACCATCTCTTTTGCAGCGAAGCCCGCAGACCGCATGAAAATTGCCGCTTTTGCGGCAGAAATGGAAACTGCTTCCGTTCCAGCTCGCATACGGCTGTATGCCGGAGTCGACGGCAGCCTCTTTGCCTCCGTTTTGGAAGGAGCGTTTACCTTCAGGACAAAAACTGACACACACACGATCCCTGCAGGAGGAAGAATACTCGTTAGTCTCGACGGAACAACTGCAAAAGCTGATCCGGAAGACCGGATCGAGGACGTTTTCGGCCCGGAGTACACCGCCTGGTCGTCCTGGAACAGAACGCTGGAAGCAAAGTTGGCCGACACAACAGAAATGCAGGTATACGCCCGGAACGTTCTGAGCTTGGCCAAGGACATTGCCGAAGCATATAGCAATACCAAAACCGAGTATACTGTAAACCGTGCTTTATACCAGTCCGCTTCTGAAGCATGGAGAACGGCGCGTTCCGGAGAATCGGAAACCGAAAACGAAAAGAAACTGCGAACACAGTTTTTTAGCCTGCAGGACAGGCACAGAGACCTTGCTTCCAGAATGATCTCGCTTGGAAGAACAGCCCGGACGGCACTGAGAATCCTGATTCCTGAAAACAGGTGGACAGGAATAAATCCACCAACTCCCCTGTCCGAAGCTGAATTACTGCTGAAAGCCTGTACTGAGCGGCTCGAAGCACTGCCGGACAAACCGTGAGCCGATTTTTAAAAGTCGGTTGAGCTTCTTGCAATTGCCTCGGTTACTTTTGAGATCGGCTTTTGGCGAAAAATAGACGCTGTTCAGAAGTTATCCGCATTCTACTTGATTCAGCCTTTTTTTATCTGTATCATGCTAGTATACTTGATCAAGGAGCGCGTGATGAAACTGATATTTTTAGGCCCTCCCGGAGCCGGAAAAGGAACGCTTGCAGCACTTGTTGCCGGTTTGTACAAGATACCCCATATATCGACCGGAGAAATTTTCCGTGCGGCAATTCGCGAAAAAACAGCGCTTGGCGTAAAGGTTCAGGCTATAATCGACGCAGGTCAGCTGGTCAGCGACGACATCACTATCGAACTGGTTCGCGAGCGGCTTGCCAAAAGCGATGCGGTAAACGGCTTCATCCTTGACGGTTTTCCCAGAACGATACCCCAGGCCGAAGCGCTCGCCTCTATCGTGAACGTCGATGCAGCCGTCAATTTCGATATTGACGACAATGATGTGACCGCGCGCCTTTCCGGCAGACGGGTGTGCAAAAACTGCAGCCAGAATTATCACATTGATTACATGAAACCGAAAGTCGAAGGCAAATGCGACAAATGCGGCGGCGATCTGTTCATCCGGGAAGACGACAAGATCGAAGCTATCACCAAACGGCTCGAAGTATACCGCGCGCAGACAGCGCCTTTGATCAACCACTACCGGGATCTTTCCAAGCTCGTCGACATCGATGCGAAGCCTGACAGCGGGGTTGTGCTCGAAAGCTTCCAGAAAATATTCCCGCTTCCCTGATACAGGCAACCGGGGCGCCTCCCGGGGGCGCTCGCCGGCCGCCGCGCTTCAGCAGACTGGCGAGAACCGGTCTGCTTCTACCTGGACAAAATAGTCATCCAGAAGACCTCCGATTTCATCGGGGGTCTTTGTTTTTTGAATGCGCATCTTGATATGGTGGGCGAACGAAAAGTTGTCGCAGTAGTAAAAGAAAAAACGGTGCGCGCGGGAAATGTGGAATTCTTCCGGCTGGCACTCGCGAAGGCGCGAGAGAAAGAAATCCGACACCGCGCGGTGGTCAACCCGTCCGTCGGGAGCAGTCAAAGATGCGGCGGGCGGCAGTCCTGAAATCGTCGAAAATATCCAGGGCTTCTGCACCGCGGCACGCCCGATCATTAGTCCCGCGCAGTGCGATTTCTCCAGGAAAGACCGAGCATCTTCAGCCGACGAAACATCGCCGTTGCCGTACACCGGAACCGGAAGATCGGAGGCAAGCCGGCCGACGTAGTCACGCATCGCAGGCCGCGCATAGCCTTGCCTGCGCAACCGGGGATGCAGCGTGATAAGCTCGGCGCCTTCATCGATAAGCATCCGGCAGAATGCAAGCAGGCGCGGGTAATTCTCGTCCTCGCCGAGCCGGCACTTGACGCTGAGCCGGGCCGGAAATTCGGCGCGGACAGAGCGGACGAGCGAGGCGACTTCGGCAAGCGGCTTGCCCATCCAGGCAATGCCGGCGCCGGTTTTCGCGATGTCGGGGGCAGAGCAGCCCATATTGATGTCGAGCCCGATGCCCCCATACGCGCGGAGCATCGATGCCGCCTTGACCATCGGGCCTTCGCTGCCTCCGGTGAGCTGCCACACCATGCGTTCGGGACAGGGAGAGGTCCTGACGTACCAGCTTTCGAAGCGGCCTCCGTGCACAAAGGAAGGTGCGTGGATCATCTCGGAAAAGTATTCGTCCGGATCTCCGAACTCGTGGATCAACAAGCGCAGGGCTTCATGGCTCAGCGTAGCCATCGGAGCAAGCGCGAAACGCGGACGTGCCGCGGAAGAAACGTGTGCCATCAGAACTGGGAGTGTATCAGAAAACATGACGCGCACCAACACGCACCAACAGGCGCCGGTCTCACCAACAGGCGCCGGCCTCACCAACAGAGCCAACCTGCGCCGCACCTGCGGGGTGCGCCGGATGCGTTGATCGGTTGTAAAATAGAGCGCCTACCTGCTATACTGTCGCGCGGAGGAATCACAATGAAAGCCCATCAAATAACCGACTCTGTGTACGCAATCCATGCAGATATCCATACCGACGCCCGCTTCGAAGGCATCTGGCCGATCCCGAACGGCGTCACGCTCAACTCCTACGTCGTCAAGGGAGAAAAAACCGCCCTCATCGACCTCGCCAAAGACTGGGCAGGCTCCATCGGGCAGTTCGACCAGCAACTCGCCTCTGCGGGAACCTCGTTCGAAGCTATCGACTACCTCGTGCTCAACCACCTTGAGCCGGACCACACCGCATTCCTTATCGAACTTCGCCGCCGCAACCCGAAGGCGCAAATCGTTTCCACTCCGAAGGGAATCGCCCTGGTTAAAAACTTTTTCAAAATTACCGACAACCTCCGCGAGGTGAAAACCGGCGACACGCTCGACCTCGGAAAAGACACCGTGCTCGAGTTCTTCGAAACGCCCAACATCCACTGGCCCGAGACCATGATGACCTTCGACCGGAAGAACGGAATCCTGTTCAGCTGCGACGGCTTCGGATCCTACGGCGCCCTCGGAGAGCGCATCTTCGACGACGAGTTTACCGCAGAAGAACACGCCTTCTTCGAACATGAATCCCTGCGCTACTACGCGAACATCGTCGCCAGCTTTTCTTCGTTCGTAAACAAGGCCCTCGACAAGCTCGGCGCCCTTCCCGTCAAAGTGATCGCCCCGAGCCACGGTATCATCTGGCGGAAAAATCCTGCGGAAATCGTTTCCCGCTACGCGAAATACGCAGGCTACAACACCGGCACCGCTCCGTGCGAAAAGGAAATCTGCGTCGTCTGGGGCTCGATGTACGGCTACACCAGAGCAGGCCTCGAAGCAGTCCTCGACGGCATCCGCGCCGAGGGCGTCCCCTTCACCATCCACCAGGTGCCCGACACCGACGCAAGCTTCGTACTCGCCGACGCCTACAAAGCCGCAGGCCTCGTTTTAGCCATGCCGACCTACGAATACAAAATGTTCCCCCCAATGGCCCACATCCTCGACCTCTTCGAGCGCAAGCACTTCACCAGCAAAAAAGTCCTGCGCCTCGGCAGCTGGGGCTGGGTCGGCGGTGCGAAAAAAGAATACGAAGAACGCATCGCTTCATTCAAATGGACCAGCGTCGAAAGCGTCGAATGGCAGGGAGTCCCGTCCCAAGCGGATCTTTCCCTCCTCACGGAGCGCGGAAGAGAGCTCGCGCGACTGATCAAGGAAAACTGACAGCCAGACACTGATACGGGAAGGCGCACAACCGGGCGAACGACGAACGGCTGAGCGCACGAAGCTGCCGGGTCCGATCCACGATTCCCGTATCTTTTCTATGGTCTCAGCGTATCAAAAGCGGTACGTCAGATACGCGGAAACCCAGCCATTGCCGAGGTACTGACCCAGATCCCCATCGACCCTGCCGCCGAACAAACCTCCCTTACAACCGATCGAAAGCGCGTCGCGGGTTGATGAAATTTCGCCCAGACACATCCAGTCACGGTCTTCGATGCCGGAAACCACCGTCGCGGAGAAATCGAGTTCGCCCCTGAAAAAACTTCTTGAAATACGTGCGAGAATCCTCGTAGAAGTTGCGTCGGCATCGCCTTGGCAATCGTCCGGAGAGACACCAATGCGGTCGTGCATCAAAACAATCGAACCGAAGCCCTGCGCCAGAATCGTAAAACCCGCAATATCGCGATCGAAGCCGAACGACCAGGCAAAATCGGGATTCGAAACGGCGCCGTCGCTGCCGGAAAGATCTTCCGTAAGGTGCAAGGCGGCTTCGGCTCTGATGTTCAGCGTTGCAACAACGCTCGCCCAGTCGATTCCGGCCTGATGAAAACGGTCGCAGGAAATGCGGAGTGCATCGGGATTGAACACAAGCGTCGGGTTTTCCGATTCGAGCGGATCAGACTGCGCGACAAAGAGTTTTGTGCTGTCGACCGAGACGCTCGGCGTTTTCCGGTTACCGTACAGGTACTGGATGCCGATGTCCTGCGAAGCGAACGAGGTGGTCAGCCTGAGTCCGTACTGGGGGTATTTCGGGTCTGCGGTTTCAGGCGCAAAGGCAGAGGCGATCTTTGCGGAAAGAGTCTGCGCTACATCAGATTGTCCGCCGGACTGGAGCACTGCGAACAAAGTGTTGAAAGATTCGTCGAGGGCGGCCGGAGCCCAGCGTCCGGAGAGCGCGAACCGGTTTGGGACGAATGCGGGGACGAAGACGCCTTCGAGCCGGGTAAAGTCGCCGGCGGAAAATCCGGCGCGAAGCATGGGGCGCGCGATCTTGCGATCCATCTGGCCGGTGACTCGAAGGTCCGAAAAGTCTACCGGATTGATCGCGTCGAGCGGGCCTTCTGAGTCGGCCTTGCCCCAGACAATTTTTCGCACGCCGGCTTCGAGGTCGGCCTTGCCAAAAAAGGCGCGCACCCAGCCTTCATCGACGGCGATCGATGCGGTGCCGGAAGCAGTGCCGGAAGCGGAGCCGGAAGCGGTGAAGGCAAAGCCGATATGGGCTTCGCCCCGGCTTCCTGAAGCATCGAGGCGCACCTTGCCGGCAAAGACGCTGTCAAGGTCGTCCGTATACGCATCGAATGCTGCCGACGCCTCCCCGGAAAGAGAGAGAACGCCGCTGTCAGCAGAATCGGCCGGCGATTCTGCTGCTGAAGCCGGCTCGGCAGGGCCAAAGCCGAAGGCAGGTTCTTCCTGGGCCGCCGTCGGAACGGCGCACACCAGCGCGGCGAAGGCACAAAAGCCGAGCCGGGACATGCGGGAGTAAGGACCGGTTTTCATCGCAGCCTCCCTGTTAGAAGATAGTCGGTAGTGAACACGGCTGCAGGGATCGGATCGTCGTAGCGGAGAATCTCCATCCTGATTTCGGTGGATGTTCCGCTTGCATGGGTTTTCATCCGGGTAAGCGTCGGCGTGAGCCGGCCCTGCACATCCTGTACGTCGAGCATCTCGACGGTTTTGACCAGCTTACCCTTGCGGTCGTAGAGCTCGATCTTGAGCGAAACCAGCGTATCCTTTGCGGTCCACGAAACCATTTTCGAATACTGGTACGCGCTGTCCTTGGGAACGGACTCTATCACGTAGCACAGCGAGATGCCGTACTCTTCTTCGCGGACCAGGGTATGGACATCGGCCGAGGCGCTCCGGTTGGCCGAAGAAATATCGTCATAGGAGAAATCGGTGCCCACGAAGCTGCCGGAACCTTCGGATGCCGCAACCCGGCGAACCTTCCCGAGGGCCGGAAGGAAAATCCAGCGGTCTTCGCCGCCGTCGGCCTTCTCGATCGTCAGGAACCGGGTGCCGGCGACGCTCGCGGGCTTCTGGAATACGATCATGGTGCGATTAGCGCCGTCCGTATCGCTCGAGTACTGATCGATCAGCCGCTCCGAGGACGTTCCGTCCTTCGCGGTTATCACCATGCGGGCGCGGCTGGACACCGTGGACGCGGATATGCGGTTCCGCGAAGCTTCAATGATCGACCGGGCGTCTTCGGCAAAAGCCGAAGCGATGCCGGCCGCCGATGCGAGGTACAGCGCCAACAGCGCGACTTTTTTTTTGGTTACTGTGTAGGCATTCATGCAAGTGCTCCTTTGGAGATTCGGGGATTTTGGGGGGCGGAAAACCGGCAAGTTTTCTAGGGGTTCCCCTTGTCCAGAAATGCAGGTTTCAGCCAGTTCAAAAGAACCGGCAGCACGATAAGCGCGGATAGAGAGGAAGTCGCCATGGTGCAGGCGATAAGAAGGCCGAACTGGGCGAGAATGTTGAAGCCGGAAAACGCGAGAACACTGAAGCCCGCTCCGACCGAGGCAGCGTTTATCATGATCGCCTTCCCCGAGGATTCGTAAGCCCGTTCCAGATATCCGTCCATGCCGTTCAGGGCTTTGCGCTCACGGTAATACGCTTCCAGATAGTGGATGGTATAGTCCACGCCGATTCCGATTGCAACGCTCGCGACAAGTGCGGTTCCGACGTTCAGCTTGATGCCAAAAAAGGCCATGGCCGCAAAGTTGAGCAGGATGGACAGGCTGAGCGGAATGATGCCGATGATGCCCGCAGCAGCCGAGCGATATGCGGCTGCAAGGATGAGGAACACGATCACGAACGAAATCGCGATCGAGACAAGCTGGGACTGCACAACCAGATTGTTCAGCGCGCCTTCGACGAGGGCGAAGCCGCCGACGGTCACGCGCACCGACTTTGGAAAGCGGTCGGCGATGTATCCGCGAATGGAGGCAAGCACCCGGTCCGTATCGATTTGGCCGGTGGTGCGCATCTGGACGTTCATCCTGACCGCCTTCGGTTCCAGGGGATCGTCCGCGAACGCGCCGATATCGCCGGAGAGCAGCATCATATAGTTGCCGATCACCCGCTTGAGTCCGGCTTCGTCTACTTGCCCGTATTTGGCGGGATCGGCCGGAATCTCGTAGTAGCCCAATCCAATGTCGGCGTCGGGAGTGCTGGCAGCGGCATCGGCGGCACCGGTTCCGGCGTCGGCGGCTCCTCCGGAGAGCTCTACATCATCGCTGCCGAATCCTGACCTGTCGGCTTCCACAAAACCAAAGCCGAAGGAAGGCGCCTCTTCGCTCACAAAACCGAAAGCCGGTTCTTCTTCCGGATTTCCTTGCAGGTCCGCATCACTGTCCGGCGCACTGACCGGCACACTGTCACCTCCGAACGATTGGCTTTCGCCGCTCGGACCGCTTTCCGCGTTGTATACCTGGTTGATGCGCTTTAAAAGATGCGTAAAGGAGGTTACCTTTCCGACTTCTTTCACGCGGGTTTCAAGATAATCCGAAAGCCCGTCCATGGCGAGCAGAACCGAAGGATCGAGCACACCGCCGGGCTCGTCCGATTCGACAACCAGGCTTACCGTTTTCGAACCGCCGAACTGCCGCCTGATGAATTCGTCGGAGCGGGCAATATTTGAATCCGCATGAAAGTATTCGACGAGCACATTGTCCACGACAATCCGCGGAATCAGGAAGGCGGAAGCACTGCACAGCAAGGCGGTAAAAAATAGCACTTTGCGCTTTCCCCGGACTATGCCGAGAAAGCTGGTCGTTATGGCGTCGCTCAAGGGGTCTGCTGCCTCGCCGCCTACTGTGTCGACCGGATTGAACAGCAGTCGTTTCCTCTTGAGCGGAACCGGGCCGCGAACAAGAAAGAGTGCCGGAATAAAGGTTATCGAGACGGCGAAGGCAACAAGAACCCCGAAGCTCGAAAAAAAACCGAATTCGCGGATGGGCACGACGCTGGTAAAGCAGAACGAAATAAAACCCGCAAAGGTGGTAAGCGCGGCAAGAAACACCGGCTTTCCGACCCGCCGAACCAATGCAAAGACAAGCTGCCGGTGTTCTTCAGCATCCGGAAGCCCGCCTTTTTCGCGCTCGTCTATGTAGTGCGACACCACATGAATGCCATACGCACTCCCGACGGCAACAAGAATAACCGGAAGTATCGTGGTTAAAATCGACATTTTGATGCCAAAGAGCGGCATTGCACCAACCGACCAGACAGTCGCAATCAGCACCGTGAGCATCGGGACGATCACCGCAAAGGCGCGCCTGAACGAAAAAAACAAAATCAAAAGCACCACGATGACCACCAGCGGTACAAGCACCATAAGGTCCTGCAGGACGGCTTCATTGATCACTGCACTGAACACCGGCAGCCCGGTTATGTAGAACTCGGTGCCCGCAGCATCGAACAGCTCGCGCGTTGCGCCCCTGATTTCGCGAAAAGCGGCAAGGGTTTCGGGATTTCCGGCTTCATCCGCCCTCACATCGAGCGTAATCACCGCCTGAGTCGCACAGTCATCGTCCGAAACAAGCATGCGATCGTACAGGTCCCAGGAGCGGACTCTGGCGCGGAGGGCTTCGATCTCGGGCCCCGTTCCGGAAAAATCCCCTGAAACGAGCGGTTCGACGACGATCGCTCCGCCTGTTCCCGTGATGTACTCGGTGGTAACGAGCGACACTACCGCCTCTACCAGCGGAATAGCCGATACCCGCTCGTCCCAGACACTCAGCCGCTCAATAAAGTCCCGCTCGAACACGGACCCGTATTTCTGCTCGAAAGCCACAAGTATGGTCACCTGGCTTCCAAACTTGCCGTCGATCCATTCGGCGGTCACCCGGGCTGGGTCGTTCTTGGGAATAAACCGGAAATTGTTATTGTCGATCCCGACTCTTGCAAGCTGGACGGCAAAAAAAACCGTAATGCCCAAAACAACCCCGATAATAAGCCGGGGTCTGGAAAAAAAACGTTCCATAAGACACTCCCTGCACAAAACCCGCCTGAGGCACCGCGCACCGGCAGTTTTCGGCACTGCCGTTCACGCCCTTCACAACCGCCTCACCCGCCGGAAAGGTTCAGCAGCCCAGGATCGCAGGTTCGGGACGCGATTCCCCTGAGCACAATCTCGAACGTCGTTTTCATTTCCTCCAGAATCAGCGTATGGTTCCGCATCTGTACCGGAAGCCGCGCGATGTTTTCGACAATTCCCCCGGCAATCATCATAATGCTGTGCGCAACTCGATCCGGAACCACCGCAGGGTCGAGCGAACCGTCGGCAACCCCCTTGGCAAGAATATCTGCAATCAAACCCAGCATTGCGGCCGTCTCGGGAATCGCATCTCCGGAATCGGCTTCCGCCTTCCAGGGATACTCCGGTGCAAGCGCATTCTTGACGCCGAACAGCACAATAATATCGCTGGACTGTCCAAACAGCTCCAGGTAGCTCGACCACAGCCGGTGTATCGCCTGCAAACCGGTATCCTCCGGTCGTATCCGTTCGTGCACATAGCCAATAAAAGCCGATGCCGCCTCGTGAAAAATCTCCGCAAGCAGGGCTTCCTTGTTGTCAAAATATAAATACAACGCCCCCTTGCTCAATTCGCAGGCATTTGCCAGCTCCTGCATCGACACTGAATCCACCCCCCGTTCAAGGATAAGACGTCGGGCCATGTCAAGAATCAACGCTCGCCGCTCGTTTTTTTCACGTTCCTTCCGTTCGTAAATACCCATAGACCACCAAGTTACTGCTGTTCATTTTATGACCTACGGTCAGTTACTAAAAGATAGTGCACAGTTTCTTGGGGTGCAAGGAAAAAGCAGCAAAATGTGTACGATTTTACCTATTTACAAACCGAACAACATACCGGGGCAGAACGAACAACGAAGCTTTCAGGACGCACGTTCGCAGGCCCCTCAGGCGAACGAACTACAAGGGGCGAACTCGAATCAGGCTGCGCGGAAGCGCAGATGTTGATCGCTCTCGCAGCTGCCGAAGGCAGCAGACACCCGGATCGTCTCCGCCCCGGAATAGTCTTTCGTTCCGCCGGCTGGCGGCGTCTTTTTGGCGCTCCCCGGGAACCGTAGTGCCTCCGCGCAGCGCATGGGCTCTTCTTGTCCAAGAGGCGCGAAAATTGTTACAGTAGACCTACACAGCGAAACTGTAGGGACAGATGCGCCGCAACAGGTGTACACGGTCCCAAATCAATAGGAGTTGAAAATGGTACACGCTCTCGAGAAAAATGCAAAATGGAAGGGCCGGAAGGGTCCGGTCGTGCTCGTGATTATGGACGGGGTTGGATACGGGAAATACGAGGAAGGAGATGCGGTTGCCCAGGCGCACATGGAAGCGCTCGCTGACTTTCGGAAGAACTGGCCGACGACGAAGCTCAAGGCACACGGGACGGCGGTAGGGCTCCCCTCGGACGAGGACATGGGAAACAGCGAGGTCGGCCATAACGCGATCGGCTGCGGCCGGGTATTCTCGCAGGGAGCGAAACTTGTGTCGAATTCGCTGGAAACCGGCGCGATGTTCGCCGGAGAGACCTGGAAGAAGCTCGTCGCGAACGTGAAGAAAACCGGCGGAAAGCTTCACTTTATCGGGCTCTTTTCGGACGGAAACGTCCATTCGCATATCGACCACCTGAAGGCGATGCTCGTGCAGGCGCAGAAGGAAGGGGTCAAGACGGTGCGGATCCACGCCCTCCTTGACGGACGCGACGTGGGCGAAACGAGCGCCCTCGAGTACATCGATCCGTTCGAGGCATGGCTGAAAGGCCTCAATGCAGGCGGCGCGGACTTCCGCATCGCCTCCGGCGGCGGACGCATGTACATCACGATGGACCGCTACAACGCCGACTGGTCGATGGTCGAACGCGGCTGGAACACGCACGTGCTCGGCAAGGGACGCATGTTTGCGAGCGCGCACGAAGCGATCGAAACCTGGCGCAAGGAAATTCCCGGCATCATCGACCAGGATCTCAAGGAATTCGTTATCGCCGAAAACGGCAAGCCCGTCGGAACGATCGAAGACGGAGATTCGGTAATCTATTTCAACTTCCGCGGAGACCGCGCGCTCGAGATGACCGCCGCCTTTGAAACAGGGGCGGACTTTGACAAGTTCGACCGCGGGCGCGTTCCGGCTGTGGAATATGCGGGCATGATGGAATACGACGGCGACCTTCATATCCCGTCGCAGTACCTCGTCACCCCGCCCGCGATCGACCGCACTATGGGAGAATACCTTGCGGCAACCGGTGTGCGCACGCTCGCCATCAGCGAAACCCAGAAGTACGGGCACGTGACGTACTTTTTCAACGGAAACAAGCTGGGCAAGTTCGACGAAAAGCTCGAGAACTATGTCGAGATTAAAAGCGACGTGCTGCCCTTCGAGCAGCGCCCCTGGATGAAGTGCGCCGAGATCACCGATTACGTGCTTGAGGCGATTCCCTCCGGCAAGTACGACTTTATCCGGCTCAACTTCCCGAACGGGGACATGGTCGGACACACCGGCATTTACCAGGCAGTGCTGTGCTCGATGGAGGCGATGGACCTTCAGCTGGCGCGCCTCAGGAAGGCAGTCGAAGCCGCAGGCGGTGTTATGGTGATGAGCGCAGACCACGGCAACGCCGACGATATGTTCGAGCACGACAAGAAAACCGGTGCCGTTTCGCGCAAGGCCGACGGCAGCCCGAAGGCAAAGACCAGCCATTCGCTCAATCCGGTTCCCGGCATTGTGTTCGATCCGGCCTACCAGGGCGAGTACAAAAAGGTGCTGAAGGAAGGTCTCGGTATTTCCAGCCTTGCTGCAACCTGCATCGAGCTCCTCGGCTACAAGGCGCCCGCCGACTACGACCCGTCCATCCTGGACTGGAACTGACGCAGGCTGCCGCGCAAAGCCCCGACAGCGCAGAGCTGCCGGGCGACGCGCTTACAACCGCGCAAGTGCCCCGTCAGCGCAGAGCTGCCGAATAAAAAAGAAAGCCCGGTGCTTCCACCGCCGAACGGCAGCGAGGCATCGGGCTTAAAATATTGCAAGAGCTTTCAGGTATGTATTGCGCACCGTAAAAAAGTGTGCGTTCGCGCAGCAGTGCGATTTTTGTGTTCTACTGCAAACGCTTTCTGGATTGCACGTCGAACAGAACGGCGATAACCAGTACCAGCCCGCGGATGATGTACTGATACGAGACACCGACTTGCAGCAAATTCATTCCGCTGGAAAGTGATGAAATGACGATGGCGCCGATTATGGTGCCGGTAACTTTTCCGATACCGCCCGATGCGGACACACCGCCGATGTAGGCAGCTGCTATGGCGTCCATTTCGAAACCGTTTCCGGCAGAAGTGCTTGCAGACATCAGGCGGGCTGTGTACAGGATACCGGCAACGGCTGCAAGGAAACTCATGGAAATAAGGACAAAGAACGTTACAGACTTTACCTTGACGCCGCTGAGCTCTGCGGCTTCGGGATTGGCGCCGACGGCATAAATGTGGCGGCCCAAGATAGTATTGCTCATAAAGAAATGGTAGATAGCCACCACCACGATAACCACGACGACCGTCCAGGAAAGACCGCGATAATTGGCAAGCTGCCATGCAAAAAAGAGAATAATCGAAGAAATAATCAATATCTTGGCAAGGAACAGCACTGTTGGTCCGGCATCAAGACCGTACTTTTTGACCTGTGCCCGTTGCAGGGACATTGATACAACTAACAGCACGATCGCAATCCCCGCAAGCAGCATAGTCAAGCCATGCACTTTCCCGCCGCCAAGAAGATCGGGTATAAAACCGTTTCCCAGCGCAACGAAAAAAGGATTGTCTACAATTATTGTACCAGTACCTTCGGTTACCAAAAGCAGTGCGCCGCGAAACACGAACATACCGGCAAGCGAAACCACCCAGGCGGGCATAAACAGTTTTGTTACAAGAAAGCCGTGGTACACACCAATCATGATGCCGACGGAAAGCACGAGAAGGACGACCAGTACCGGAGGAATGGTACCGCCCTTGAGTCCTGTCGCCAGAATTGCACCGGTAAGACCGCAGACAAAGCCTACAGAAATATCAATGGAGCGGATAATCAGTATCAGGGTCATTCCAACGCCAAGCACTGCTATATATCCCATCTGATCGAACAGATTGCTTATGTTGCGGGGCGAAATAAACACACCGTTGGTAAGTATGGTAAAAAACACCATAATAATCAGTAAAGCAAAATACATGCCGTACTCGCGCATGCTTTTCTGTAAACCCCGTACGTTCATTGTGCATTCCCTCCAAATATAGCGCATCATGCAAGCGGCTCCCCTGACTCCTGTCCGGTATTCAAGGTCTGCCATACTGCAGTTTTAAATCCTGCAAGGATTTGTCACAGTTCCAGCGAAATACTGTCAATTCTCTCGCGGTGAACCTGCGTACTACCCTCCTATCATACCAGAGGAGAATCCGGTATTTTGAATCATCGTCTGTATTTTTTTGCCAGAATCTGTCCCGGAATGTACCAATAAACGCATAGAGCAATACGCAACCTGTTTTTTATTGTTGTTAATTTTCTACGGTAGATACCGGCGCATACCGATACATAACAGGGAAGTGTATAGATGAAAGAAATTGAACTGAAAGCACATGTTGCGGATCCGGTCGCTGTAGAGCAGGCAGTGCGCTCATTTGCGGAGTATTGCGGCGAAAGCATAAAACGGGATATTTACTGGAAAAATCCGGACATTCAGGCAGTTAAAGCCGGGAACGCGACAATCGGCGGTAGCGCACCGCATATAAAAACAGCCCTGATACTCGGAGCGTCTGTCGCTGCGCTCGCGCTTGCTGCAGCAGTTCTGGCCGCGGTTGGAGCGTCGAAGGAAGCGGTCGCGCTGATCGGGTGCATTGCGGCACTCGTTGCCTCGGGCGCAACGATCGCATCAGCTCTGCCCGGGAAAAAGCAGGGAATGCCCTTCAAGATCCGGCTTCGGGAGGAAAACGGAACTGTTATTGTCACGTACAAGCATAAGGAACTGCGGGATTCTATAGAAATAAACGATGAAACGGAATTCGCAGTATCGGACCGTTTTGCGTTCGAGGCGCTCATTACAGACCTCGGATTCACTCCAGGCGACAGAAAAGAAAAGCGGACAAAATCTTTTGCGCACTCACGCGATGGATTCGAGGTGCATCTGGAGCTGTCGGAAGTCGAAGGCCTCGGATGGTTTTTAGAGCTGGAAATTCTTTCGGATTCGGCCGGGAGCGAAATTATCGAACAGGCGGGAAAAACGCTCCGAAACATACTCGCTCGATGCGGCGTACCCGAATCAGCGATCGAAAC
>Ga0116148_1002493_pt1 | contig 18102 bp, 8 predicted proteins | sample AD_UKC055_MetaG_FD_89786 | JGI IMG/M metagenome (GOLD analysis project Ga0116148, IMG submission 89786) | Active sludge microbial communities of municipal wastewater-treating anaerobic digesters from USA - AD_UKC055_MetaG | ecosystem: Engineered > Bioreactor > Anaerobic > Digestate | place: USA... | reverse complement strand
ATGCAGGCCATCGAAAGTGATGTTATTAACTTTCATGCCGTTGAGGGAGCTGAAGCTACCCCAGATTTGCGGCCTGGCGCCTTCTGCTGCCTTGATGGTAAGATCTCCTCCTGTCTGCGGGAAAGCAGTACCTGTTCCAATCATGTAAATACCACCTTCGTCGGCACAGTCTTGCAGTTCAATAGTGACATCGCCGATGGCATAATCGTTGTACTTCAGGGCATCGAGGAGTTCTTTGGCGGTTTTCACCGAAGCTCCGGTAGCTGTCTTGGTAAAGGAAGGATAGAAGTTATAGTAAGTCAGGCTTACGTTATCTATGCCCACCCAGTTGTTGGTGGCTTCTTCCATTATTATACCGATTTCCAACCTGTTGTCGGTAACCCTGGTCATAACTTCGTGGTATGTGGGCGCAGTAGTGTTGGCCAATACCTTGTCATCGTTAGCATAGAGATACAGGCCGCTGCCACCGTTGTTGCAGAATACTGCCGCTTTGAGCAAGTAGTCTCCGTTGGGGACATTTTCGATTACCTGATACATCTTGCCGGTGAAGTTATTCGGACTCCAGTTTTCCCAGAAAGGCACGGTAAAGTCGCCTTGCTGATTGCTGGCAATGCCGGTATTATTTGCTCCTGTGGTGGTGCTCCAGCCCAGGGTGTTGGTGTCAAAGGTAGGATTGACTACCAAATTGGTTACAACAGGATTGGTTTCCGAGGCCGCAGCAAAATCGAAAGCGTTGTTGGCAACAGCCAAAGCGTTGATCTGTACGGCAGGGTCAATTTTGGCAGCATCCCAGGCTGCCTGAGCTGCATCGATGGCAGCACGGAAGTCGGCGGCTCCCGGAGCTTCTGCGTTGTATTTAGCTTCCGAAGCTTCGATAGCGGCTTTCAGTGTTGCGTAGCCGGCAATAGAAGCATTGGCTGCCGGAAGTGCGGCGGCCATTTCGGCTCCTGCTGCTTCCAGTTGAGATTTAACAGCGGGAGAAGCTGCAACGGCAGCTGCTGCATTTGTTCTGGCATTGGTCAGCTCTGTTGCAACCGATTCTTTCATTTTTAAGGTTAACAAGGAATCGGCTTCTGCAATTTGAGCGTTCAGCGCGTCAATCATGGCTGCGGGATCAAAGCCCAGGTAACTCAAGTGGATTTCGTCTATTGCTATCCAGTTAACGTCGGCAGCTTCGGCTTTAATACCTATCTCGGCTGTTTCTGCCGTTACCATGAAAGGAACGGTAATTACAGTATCAACGAAAATTCCGGAGAGAGCGTCGTTGGCATAAACATGTAAATTGTCTGTTGCTCCGCCTTTACCCTGAGCAGCAACGGTTAGTTCATACTTACCATTGGGCAGGTCTGTGATGATTTGGTAGATTCTGCCGGTCATGGGTTTATTTGACGCAGGAGTCCAGGCTTCGAAATAGGGAGGAGTAGCTTTGGTAAACAAAGCGTCTGTTCCGATCCCTTGATTCTGGACTGCGCTTGAGAACGACCAGTTCCAGCCTGTTCTGCCCTGATTGGCACTTGGATTGACCACTTTGGAAGTCAGGTCCATCGGATTGGTCGGTGAGGCGTTGGCTACGTTGAAATCATACATAGCGGCCTGCAGTTCAGCGCCTGCAGTTTGCAATGCTACAAGGGCAGCCATCATAGTTTCTGCCGGGCCCAGAGCACAAGTGGTGGGAACAGCTTCAAAGGTGTTAATGGCTTCTTGCAGGGCAGCAGCTCCTTCGCCCGAGCCGTCTCCGTAGAGTGCGTTGGCTTCAGCAATCAAAGCTGTTCTTTGGTCCAGCACACTGGGCGGAAAGTTTGTTCCGTAAGCCACCATTCTGGCATCGTCCAGGAACATGCGGTTCTGGGCAGCACCCGAGGCAGAACTGGCGGTTGCGCTAAAAGTGGCGTTCTTGCCTTCTTCACCGGCAAAAACCAAATCGATGGTCTCCCATCCGGTGCCGGTGGGCGATTCGGTTACAGTGTCGGCATCTGTGCTTACAGCCAGCTGGGCTTTGTATCCATCCGGTGAAGCCACTTCCATGCTGACTACGTTGTAGCCGGCCGGAGGATTGATCAGGTCTTGTTTCAGGCTAATCGAATTGGTAGCCCAGCGTAAGCGTCCATAATAAAAATTGGAACCTTCCTGAGCGATGAGTGGCAACGCACTGCCTCCTGCGTCGTTGAGAGAGGTAACGATTCCCTGATCCCATTCATTAAAGGTGGGGTAGTCCACCGTCCAGCCCTTTGGAATCCAGATTCCACTGTTTTTTGTTGTTACCAACAGAGTAGTATCGGGCGACTCAAATCCGGGATTGCTCAGATAGTACTGAGTTACCTCCGATCCTTCTTTGGCGAAAACAACAATGCGTGTAATCCAGGTACCTCCGTTGCTTGTAGAGTTTTTAGTGTCTTTGCCGGTGGGAGTGATTTTTATTTCCACCGGAGAGTCTGTTCCTACTTTAACGGGAACCTGAATCAGGTTGTAAGAACTGGCTCCCTTCCAACTGGAGTCGGTATTGGCACTGTTGGTAACAAGGATTCCCCTGCCTCCCGTTCCCCAGCCTGCTACGATAATTGAATCGCAAGAATGCAGGTTCAGGCTAAGAAAAATGTTGCCTGGGTCGTCCTGTGTTTTGCTGATTTCTATACCGTAGGCTACGCCATCGGTTACTCCCAAAACATTGGGAAAGAAGGCGGTGTCTTTTTTGGCGGGATCCATGGTGCGGCTTCTGTAGCTCCAACCTGCACCACCAAAGAAGTCGGGTGCGACGAACGTACCGGCACTAGTAGGAAGATCCCCCGCAGTATACACCTGCATATTCCCCGCTTTTAGCGAAGGAAATGCAATAAACAGCGCCAATAGCGCCGTCAATAACTTTGTAGGTCTTTTCATAAAGTTTAATTTAAAGGTTAAAAATGTAGAGTAGTTGTTTTGATTTTTTTCAGTTTTTGAATGCATAGATTGATGACAATTATAAATGCGGACTTCAACATTGAGTTTCAGCCCGTTGTGAATTTACGGTATTTTAATTTTTGTTCTCAGCTGCCTGTAAGCCTTATTGATTCAAAAATCAGAACCAAATATACAATTAAATCGTTTAAAAAAGCAGAACAATTACAAAAATTTAACTAATAAGCCGGGACAGTGTGAAACTGTTTGTTAATAAACAAGCCCGGTACTTGGAACCGGGCTTGTGAAAAAGATCGCCAATAATCCTGTTGAGAGAGGCCGTTTCTTACATCACCACCTTAGTGACTCTATCGTCAAGTTTGATTAAGTAAACCTGTCCCTGTTGCAGTCCTTCTATGGCGTTGAGGCCTTCTTGCAACTGCCGTTTTAGGATTTCTTTGCCCAGGATATTGTAGATGCTCATGTTTTGTGTTTTTTGAACATGCACAAAGAGTGTTCCCTGTTGGGTAAAGAGTTTGCCTGTTTCGGCGGGTTGCAGCCTTGGGCCGACCACTCCGGTTTGAGTGGTGTAGGAATCCAATGCCCCGACGTATCCTGCGTTGGTACCTGCCGTGTACAGGGGCGAAGAGACATGGATGAGGAGCTTTTCGCTGTCTTCGAAGATTTTGTCCATGAATAGGTTGGACATAAAGAGGTCGTTTCTGGCAAAAGTCATCCTTTCGGTGTCCCCTTCCGTTACGGGCAGGTTCTGGCCGGTTCCGGGCAAGGCTTGCACGGTGTCGGGATAGAAGAAGTTGTTGAGTATGTTCAACACCATAACTTGAGCCGAATCGGGTGTAAAGAGGGCTAGGTTGCTGTTGGGGTACTTGTTGGCCGTACTCCACCGTTCAATAAAGAGGTTGTCGTTGATGTTGATGTAGTTGTCAAAAGCATTCTTCCTGTTGAATCCCAGGAACTGCCTGGCATCGGTGGAGTTTCCTCCCAGGCGGTAGAAAGTGTTGTTTGTGATGTTGATCACCACCAGGGAATCTGCAGAGGGTGATCCCGAAATGGCGATATTGAACAACTGGCTGCCGTGGAAGTTTTTCAGGATGTTTTCCGTAAAGCTGAAGCGGTCGAGTTCCGCCTGGGTGTTGTCTTCGAACTGAATGAAGTGGAAAGCCTTGATGCCTGTTTTTCTGTTCCATCCCATATTGTCAAACAAACAATGGGTAAAGACCCACTCTTTGACGAGCGAACCCGTGGAGTTTCTGGTTCTGAGCACCGGCTGGTAGTCGAAGTTCCTGAACGTGGAGTGTCTTACCACCACAGCTTGGCGTATGGTGTCGGGGCCGGAGATCTGGAAGGGTGCGTAATGTTCGCTGTTAAATCCGGCGTAGGAGGAGTCTCCACCGTTCCAGTGCAGCCTTTCGACGATCAGGGAGTCGAGCTTCATGCCGTTGGACGACCACAACCTGCCAAAGAGTTGCGGTTCTTGCTCCGGTGCAGCTTTGATCGTGAGGTTTCCAAACGTTTGAGGGAAGGCAAAGCCGGAACTGCCCAGCAGGTAAACACCTGTGGGATCGTCGCAGTTTTCCAGCTCTATAACGTCACCTCCGATGGCGATTTCCAGAGCCGTTTTCAGCTCAGGAACGTTGCTCACGCGCAGGGTACCGCTTTGCTGACGAGCCACGTAGCGGCTTGTTACACCCAGGGGCGACCTGCCGGTACCGGCCGTATACAAGGGCGATCCCTTGGAAATGGTCAGGGCTTGCTCGTCTTCAAAGACAGTGGTAATGCCCAGGTCTTGAGCAAAGAGATTATTGCGGACCGGAACCACCACACTTTCTCCCTTGACCTGCAGGGGCTCAACGCCTCCCAGGCGAGGTGTCAGTACCGTATCGGGCATAAAGAAGTTGTTCAGCACCTTAACTTCCAGGCTTTGTCCGTCGGCCAGGGTAGCGGGTAGTGCCAGGTAGCCCTGGGGGAACTTCTCGTAACTCCAGCGCTCAATAAAGAGGTTGTTGGAGATGTTTACACTGCCGTTGAGTCCTCCCAGCGTACCGTTGTATTCCAGGAAGTTTCTGTCGCTGTTGCCTTGTCCGCCCAATTTATAGAAGGTGTTGTGGGTGATGCCCACATAGAAGTTGCCCAACGTGTCGGGGGCCGCCGTGGTACCGTTCCTTGGGACGTTGAAGAGCTGATTGCCGTGGAAGTTCTTGACAATGTTGTTGTGGAACACCAGGCTGTCCAACTGGTAGTTGTTGGAGTTGACAAACTGTATAAAGCTTTGTCCGTGGCTGCCGGCCGGCCGGTTCCAGCCCATATTGTCGAAGTAATTGTTTTCAAATACCAGCTTGTTTATCAGCGCACCGGCACAGGCATTAGAGCGGAAGATTCTCTGGTAGTCGAAGTTTTCGAAACGACAGTTGGTCACCAGGAATGCCTTCGTCACAGAGTCGGGTTGCAAGACGGCAAAAGGTTGGTAGTTTTCGTCGCCGAAGCCTGTCAGAGCGGAGTCGCCTCCGTTCCACGAGAGCCCTTCGAAGCGCAGGGTACCTACCTTCATACCGTTGTTGGAGCGGAACGAGCCCCAGAATTGAGGAGTAGCCCCGGGAGCGGCTTTGACGCTCAGGTCGTTAAAGCTCTGTGGGAAGGCCATGCCGTCGCTGCCCAGCAGGTAGATGCCCGACGGATCGAGACAGTCTTTCACCTGAATGAGTATTTCGTCCAGGTTCAGGGCGCTGTAGTCGTAGGTGAGGGCAGCACGCAATTCTTCTACCGTTTCCACGGTGGCTCCCGTGGCGTTCATGTTGAAGTTGGGCACGGCAAAGGCCGAGGGCGAAGCCACATAGTCTACGGCATTGAGCACCAGTTGGAGTCCTTCCTCCCCGACGTTGGCGTAGTTCTCTGCGGCAAAGGCCAGCAACATGTATTTAGCCGCGGGGTTGGAGCTGATCTCGTGGAAGCAGGTCACATTGGGGCTCCCGATGGGGCTGGCCAGGGAGAACCCTTCGGGTCCCACGTAGGTATCGGTAACAAAACCCTGTAGCCCTTTAAAGTCTTTTTCGGTTTTGCCTCTCGTCAGATGCAGGGTATCAAAGATTTGTATAGAGTTGTCTTCACCTATGGTCAATCCCTTGAAGATGGGATGATAGATAAACCTGTCCCCTACGATGGCATGAGTTTCCACAGGAACTTCGGTATTATAAAGTCCGTTGCTGGGATTGGCCCATCCCCATCTTCCGCTGATGGTATAAGCGTAAGCCTTGAAGTTGAGCAGAGGTTTGTTGCCCACCAGGAACTTAACCGCCTTGGTGATGTCGGACGCTCCTCCCGGGAATTCGCTGAGCACCACCAGGTCGTAAGGAGCAAAAAGTTCGTTGATGGCTGCACTGTCGGTGATGCCTGCATAGAGATCCGGATAAAAGACCGTTACATTGTATTTTTCTCTCAGAGCGGGCAGAATCACCAAATCCAGAGAGTCGGAGGTGGTAGCCCTTTCCTGGATACGGATGCGTGAAGCCGCCGTATTGATATAGGCGATGTCCAACGCTTCGGGTTTGTATTCTTCGTATTCGAAGCCATTGACGCTCAGGTTGGCAAGGATGAACTCCCCGCCGGGGCCGTAAGTACCGTTATCCAGCAGCAGACGAATAAACACCTTGGGCTGGTTGGTGAGCTCAGGCAGGTTCAGGCTCACGTGGGTGATGCCGTCGTAATCGGGTGTGGGGAATTTACCGGCCACTGTAAAAGTGTTGCCTGTGGTCGAATAAGCCACCACGCAACTGTCTGAGGCATCGCGGATGTTGAAGTCAAAGTCCAGGGAAAGTTCCTGATAGCCCAGGGTGGACATTTCTACCTGGAAGTAGTTATCATGTTCCGTTCCCAGGCTAAAATCGACCGTATCGTTACAGCCGGCCGAGGCAAACTTAATGGCCTGCACTCCGCAATCGTTGCCCAGTTGCATACCCCCGGCGGGCGAAACACTCGATAGTTTGCCGCGCACCACACCCAGATCGGAAGCGTACAAGGGGTAATGTTGCGATTCCCATTCGCCCTCACCGACGTTGACCGGCGATTCCAGATCGACCGTACCACTGGCTTTGGGACGGTACAAAAAATCCCAGCCGGCAACAACTCCGTCAAAGACGGGAACGTCGCCCTCTTCGATGTCTTTGTATATTTTGATGCGATTAATAAATAGAGAGCCTCCGTATGAGGTGGGAGAATCTTTGGTCGTATTATATATGTATATGGTAACGGAGTCCTTGGAGCGGGGGCGAAGTCCCGTCGTTATCAGGTAGCCGCTGGATTTTCCCATGAAACCATAATCGTCGCTCAGGTTGCTTTGTACGCGAATACCCCTGCTGCCGCTGGTACGCCAGCCTTCCACATAGATGGAGTCGCAAAAAGGTAATTTTAGTGTCAACACTGTTACATCAGTCGAAGAGCTCGAAGGCATCGTAATACCGTAAACCTTGCTGGTTTGGTCAGTTTTGTCGTAAAAACCGCAAGCATTCAACAAGGCTTCGCCTCTGGTTGTGAGCTTGTTTGGAGTTACGTCTACATCGTCGTGATTGGAAATTCCAAAAAAGCATTTTCCAAATTCGAAGAAGTCGGGGAAGGTTGTCGAGGGATCGGCGACACCCAATTTTCCGGTATCGTACCACACATAATCTTCGGGATCGGTAATGATGGCAGCAGTTTTAGCTACCGCCAGCGTAAAGAGAAGAAGCACAAATGCTAATCGGGTAATAGTCTTTTTCATAAACGTTCAGGTATTAAAAAGTTGGTGTATAAAAATCTTATTCTGTTATTTCATCTCTGATGGCCACCAATTCTTCTTTAATGGCATTCAGTCTGTCGAGCAGTTCCACTTTGGCTGAGAGTTTGCGCTTGTTGTTGCGGATCACTTTTTTGGCTCCCACCAGGGTCATGCCTCTTTCTTTTACCAAATGATAGACAAGGCGGATGTCTTCGATGTCGGCTTTGGTGTATTGACGGAAGCCTTTGGTGGTTTTTTTGGGTTTTATGCTGTCGAATTCCTTTTCCCAAAAACGCAAAGTGGATTCATTCAAGTCAAACATCCTGGCCACTTCGCCGATGGAATAAAAGATTTTGGAATCGGACAGAATGGTGTTTTTCGAATCGGATGTGCCGGTGTTTTTTGAATCGGACATAACTGTTCGGTATAAGATTAGTCCATGGCCTTACCCGTATTGGCCAGGATTTGCAACATATCGTCGTATTCTTCGGGCGATAGGTCCATAAAGTAATAATGCACCGGGTTCTGGGGCTGCCCGCGCAAACGCACTTCGTAATGCAGGTGCGGTCCAACGGATTTGCCGGTATTGCCCACTTTGGCAATGACTTCTCCCCGCACCACTTTTTGTCCTCTTTTTACTAAAATTTTACTGAGGTGAGCATAATAGGTTTCGTAGTTGAAACCGTGATTAATTCGGATAAAATTGCCGTAGCCTCCCCGTTCATAACCGGCATAAACGACAACGCCGTTCCCGGTTGCGTAAACGTCCGATCCTACAGGGGCGGAAAAATCCATTCCTTTATGAAATTTGCGGGTTCCGTAAATCGGGTCTATGCGCCAGCCGTAACCGGAGGCTTCCCTTTTGAGGTCTTCGTTCAACACCGGTTGTATGGAGGGAATGCACAAGAGTTTTTCTTCGTTTTGGCGCATCAACTCAACCAACTCATCGTACGATTTTGACTGAATATACACCCGCCTCGAAAGCCGGTCAACCTCGCGGGTGGTCATCATCACCAAAGCATTGTCATTCATTTGGGCCAGACTGGCGTAGCGGTTGGTTCTCTCAAAGTTACCCCGTCTCAATTCAGAAGGAATGGGTTCGGCTTGCAAAATAGCCCGATACATATTTTCGTCCCGTTGTTCCAGATCGGTCAGCAAGCTTCCGATTTCCTGAGTTTGCCTGAGTAAAATCTCGTACTGGGCTTCCAGTTCCATGTTTTGATCCTTAAGCCGCTTAGCTTCGGGCGAATCGAAAAAATTCGAATAAATAATAAAAGCAATAAATCCAAAGACCAGACCCAGAATGCTGTGCAGCGTAAAAGTTTTGAGTTTATCTTTGGCTTTGGATTCAATGGGCTCGAAACTCAGCGTATCTTCGTTGAATCTGTATTTGATGCTTTTTTTTGCCACGAATTTCTTGCTTTTAATTTAAAATCAGAGGCAAAAGTAAGAATAAAACCGTACTTTTGCACTCGTTTTTATATTAAATTAATTATGCTTGGCGCAAAAGAGATTCGTGAATCTTTCAAAAACTTCTTTGCCTCCAAGGGGCATCAAATAGTACCTTCCGCACCTATGGTGATCAAAGACGATCCCAGCCTGATGTTTACCAATGCCGGAATGAACCAGTTTAAAAACATTTTTCTGGGACAGGCTCCCGCCAAATATCTCCGGGTGGCCAATTCGCAGAAATGTCTGAGGGTGAGCGGTAAACACAACGACCTGGAAGAAGTGGGGCACGACACCTATCATCATACCATGTTCGAAATGTTGGGCAACTGGTCTTTCGGCGATTATTTCAAAAAAGAAGCCATAGCCTGGGCCTGGGAATACTTGACCGAAGTACTTAAACTCGATGCTTCGAGGCTTTACGCAACCGTATTTGAAGGCAGTCCCGAAGAGGGTTTGCAAAGAGACGACGAAGCCGCCGGCTATTGGGCTAATTATTTGCCCAAGGAACACATCATCGACGGCAATAAGCACGATAATTTCTGGGAGATGGGCGAAACCGGCCCCTGCGGACCTTGTTCCGAAATTCATATAGATTTACGTTCCGAGCAGGAGCGGGCTCAATTGGACGGATTGCACCTGGTCAACAAAAATCACCCCCGGGTGGTGGAAATCTGGAACCTGGTGTTTATGCAATTCAACCGCAAGGCAGACGGTTCCCTCGAGGTGTTGCCGGCCAAACACATCGATACCGGTATGGGCTTCGAACGCCTGTGTATGGCAGTTCAGGGCAAAACCTCCAATTACGATACCGATTTGTTTCAGCCTTTGATCAAAGAAATCGGCAATCTCTGCGATGTACCATACGGCCGTGACCAACAAACCGACGTTGCCATGCGGGTGGTGGCCGACCATATACGCACCATCGCCTTTTCCATCACCGACGGACAGTTGCCTTCCAACACCGGTGCCGGCTACGTTATTCGCCGAATTCTGCGCCGTGCGGTGCGTTACGCCTATACTTTCCTGGGCAGACGCCGTGCCTTTTTGTATAAACTGATTCCCGCCCTTACCGAAGTAATGGGTTCTGCTTATCCCGAACTGAAAGCTCAGCAAAACCTGGTGGAAAAAGTGATTAAGGAAGAAGAGGACGCCTTTATTCGCACTCTGGAATCGGGCATCAAAATGCTCGAAAAGAGTATGGAACACCTCAAAGCCTCCGGTTCGACAAAAATGGATGGCAAAGAGGTGTTCAGCCTTTACGACACCTTTGGATTCCCTCTGGATCTGACCGAACTGATACTTCGTGAAAATCAACTCGAAGCCGACATCGAAGGTTTTGAGGCCGAAATGCAGCAACAAAAGGCCAGAGCCCGCAATGCCGCCGCCGTAAAAGCCGGCGACTGGGTGATACTGAAAGACATCGGTTATGTTTTTGTGGGCTACGATTGTATCGAATGCGAGGTCGAAATTGTTCGTTACCGTCAGGTGCAGCAAAAAGGCAAAACATTTTATCAACTGGTTTTGGACAAAACGCCTTTTTATGCCGAAATGGGCGGCCAGGTGGGCGATTCCGGTTATCTCGAGGCCGAAGGTGAACGCCTGCCTATCATCGAAGTAAAAAAAGAAAACGACCTGAGCGTGCATATTTGTACCAAGCTTCCCGCCGATCCGACCCGGGTTTTCCGTGCAGTGGTCGACCGGGAAAGGCGTAACCGTATTTCGGCCAATCATACGGCGACTCATCTTTTGCACGAAGCCCTGAGAGAAGTGTTGGGTACTCACGTAGAGCAAAAAGGTTCTTATGTTTCGGACGAACTGCTGCGTTTCGATTTTTCGCATTTTCAAAAAATGAGCGAAGACGAAATCCGCCGGGTGGAGCGTTTGGTCAACCGTAAGATTCGTTCCTGCATTGAGCTGGACGAACATCGCCATACCTCTATGCAGGAAGCCCGCGAAATGGGAGCCATTGCTCTGTTTGGCGAAAAATACGGCGAAGAAGTCCGGGTGGTGCGCTTTGGTAGTTCCATCGAATTGTGTGGGGGAACGCATGCTTCTTCTACCGGCAGGATAGGTTATTTTTGCATACTCAGCGAAAGCTCAATTGCCGCCGGTGTCAGAAGAATTGAAGCTTTGACGGGCGAGAAAGCCGAAGAGCATATCGATGCGCTCAAAGACAAACTCTCACAAATCAGAGAAATGTTTAATCAGGCTCCCGGTTACATCGACTCCATTCGCAAAACCATAGACGAAAACCATCAACTGCGCAAAGAACTGGAGGCTCTGATGGCCGAAAAGGTGCAGCAAATCAAAGCCGAAATCAAGCAGCAAGCCGTCGAAACAAACGGTTTCTTAGTGATTCGTCTGACCATGGAAATTTCGCCCGATCAGGTTAAAAATATTGCTTTTCAGTTGAGGGGAGAATGCGCCGATAACGTTCTTTTTGTAGCGGGCACCAGCTTCGACAACAAACCCACTCTGAGCATCATGCTGGGCAAAGACTTGGTAGACAAGGGTCTGAATGCAGGCAAACTGATTCGTGAAGCCGCTCAATTCATTCAAGGCAACGGCGGAGGACAAGCTCATTTCGCCATGGCCGGAGGCAAGGATGCAAGCGGTTTACAGCAGGCAGTGCAGTTTGTGGTGGATACAGTGACCGCTTGAGTATAAAGCCGGTTTTCGGTTGGTGGCTTCCCGCCGTGAAATCCTGACCCGCTCAGCCTCTCGATTATGGATACAGACGTCTTGTTGATTTTTGGTATTACAATGGTATTAGCACTGATTATAAAGTCTATTCAATTGCTCATTGAACGTATGGATGAAAAAGACAAACAATATGAAGAGAATTTAAAAAACAAAGAGAGGATTTAAATCCTCTCTTTTTTTGTCCTTTTTTTGCCGGGAAAAAGAAAACACGTTGTAAAAAAGAAATTAAACGCATCGGATGTGGCGGTGTTTCCCGGAGGAAAAAAGATCAGAAAAAGCAGGCGATGAGGGCACTAAGGAGAGGTTTGGGTATATATCACGACACTGGAGTTGAATCGGACTCTTTAGGCTCTGTAATTACCACCCCAGGCTGATTGCTCTTTTCATAATCCAGAGTTGAATCAGGTTCTTTAAGCGTTGTAATTACCACCCTGAGCGTAATGGTATCGTCTTTGGGATTGTTTTTCTTCTTAGCCTTACGTTGTCCCTCCGCAGTAAAGTCCGTCGTCAAAACAGCAATAGTAAATATCGGGAAAATGATGACTAAATAAATAGCTCCGAGAATAAAAATGATCGGCATGCTTTTGAATAGTTCTATTAGAGAGTCCATCATAATGGCGGTGATTTGAAAGCAATTGTATATATAATTTTCTAAAGCGCAAAAAAAACAGGGGGAGTGTTGTAGGCCTTATTCCGTGTTGTGAATAACTTTCGGAATTTCGTACATTTGACACGATTAATAGCAGCCGTCTTTTAATCAGACTAGTGTGGAATGTTGTGGCTTGCTTTCGGAATTTTTTATCTTTTCCCTTTTTAAAATACATTGATTAATATAGGCAGGGAGAGTTTAGGCTGGTTAGATCTCGATTGGATAAGAATAACCAAATAATCAAATCATAATACGAATCAAAGATATGAAGAAGTATTTTTTACGATTGACAATCTTTATTGTTGCAATCTGTGCAATTTCAATAGCCTCTGCACAACAGAAAGAAATTGTTCCAGGTGCAAGATGGCTTGACAACAATGGTGATCACATACAGGCACACGGTGGTGGTATTGTGCATTTTGGCGATCGCTATTATTGGTATGGAGAGCAGCGACGCAAAGGAGTAGAAGAGAAGAATCCTTTCCATCGTTTTGTAAGTTGCTATTCTTCGACCGACTTGATGAACTGGCGTTTTGAAGGAGATGTAATCAAACTGTCTAATCCCAAACCGGATATTCTCATCGATTCTGTTCCAAAATTGCGATGGGTTCTGGAGCGTCCGAAAGTATATTATAATAAGAAAACAAAAACTTATGTGATGTATATGCATTTAGACGGTTCCTATAAGGGTGAAACAAAAGGATATACATTTGCTCATGTTGGTGTTGCTACAAGCAAGAAAGCTACCGGTCCATTCAAATTGAAGCGTGTATTCCGTCCCTTAGGCAAGGAGAGCAGAGATATCGGTCAGTTCATCGATGACGATGGTACAGCTTATCTCATCTTTGAATGTCGTCCGGAGAAAGGCTTTTACATTGCCAAACTCTCTGACGATTATATGGACGTGGAAGAAGCTACTTGTTTCATTCCAAGTCGTTTGGAAGGCGGAGCTATCGTAAAATATAAAGGACTGTACTACTGTGTAGGATCGGGACTTACAGCCTGGAGACCTAATCCAAATAAATATGCTACAGCAAAAAGTCTTGCCGGGCCTTGGAGCGAATTTAAAGATATTGCACCAGCAGAATCAAACACGTATTCTTCACAAAGCACAATGCTGCTCAAGGTTGAAGGAAGGAAAGACACAACTGTTATCTTCCTTGCCGACCAATGGCGTCCGCTGGAGCAACACGAATCTCGTTATCTTTGGATGCCTGTTGAGATTGGCAACGGAAAGCTATGGGTTCCAGAACCTCAACCTTGGAGTATTGATGTGAAGAATGGTACACATACTCTGAATGGCAAGAAGACAATGGATTGGGGTGATCAGGGTAATCTTACTTATAAGAATCCTGTACTCTTAACCGATTTTTCTGATCCTGACGTAATCCGAGTAGGCAAGAAGTTCTATATGGTTGCATCCGATTTTCATTTCATGGGCATGCAAATGCTTGAATCTGACGATATGGTTAACTGGCGTTATGTGAGTCAGGTATATAATCGATTGGATTATCCCGGCTTTGATGAGATGAAGAAATATGCAGGAGGTTCTTGGGCACCATCCCTCCGTTATCACGACGGCAAGTTTTGGGTGTATTTCTGTACTCCTCACGAAGGACTTTTCATGTCGCAAGCTGAGAAACCTGGAGGTCCATGGTCACCGCTGCATTGTGTTAAAAATGCGTATCATTGGGAAGATCCATGTCCTTTCTGGGATGAAGATGGAAAGGCATACCTGGGTCGTAGTGCTCATGGCGCCGGTCCAATTATTCTTCATCGTATGTCTGCCGATGGCAAGGAACTCCTTAATGATGGTGATACCATTTACAAAGGGCCGGTTGCCGAAGGAACAAAAATCTATAAGATACAGCCAAAGCCTCAAAGCGGAGAACCCGCCTGGTATTATCTTCTAATCCCGGAAGGTGGCGTTTCACAAGGTTGGCAAACAGCATTGAGATCGAAGAATATCTATGGTCCTTATGAACGTAAAACAGTATTGGAACAGGCTGGAACGAATGTCAATGGTCCTCATCAAGGTGCGTTGGTAAATATCGGAGATGATAATGATTTCAGTGATGGTCAATGGTGGTTCTATCACTTCCAGCAGAAGGGTGCTCATGGTCGTGTGGTTCATCTGCAGCCTGTCCGCTGGAAAAATGATTGGCCACTTATGGGAGAGGACATCGATGGCACAGGACGCCCTTCACCCGTATCTATCTACAGGACTCCATTGATGACCAATGGACAGTCCTTACCACAGACTTCAGGATGGGGACTTCAGTGGCAATGGAATCATAATCCTGTTGACTCTCACTGGAATCTGCAGAACGATGTGCTGACATTGAAAGCATTGCCTGCAACAGAGTTTAAACAGGCACGAAATACATATACTCAGAAGACTATGGGCTACGAGAGTGAGGCTACGGTTGAATTGGATTTCAGTCAAGTATCTGCCGACGCACACTATGGAATCTGTGTTATGGGTAAAACTAACGAGCTTTTGGAAGTGAACTCAGATAAGATGAAAGTAAACAATGGCAAAATCTATCTACGTGTCCATTTCGATTTCCCAAAGAAAAAGTATCAATTCTCTTATAGCACTGATGGAAAGAATTTTAATTCTTTTGGAGATTCGTTCTATGTCGACTATGGATTCTGGAAAGGTGTTCGTTGGGGAGTATATCATTACACAGAAAACACTGCCAATTCAGTTCTCCATGTGAAAAATCCGGTCTATAATATCTTAAAGTAACATCGTATGAATAAGGTTATCGATTAACAGCTTGGACCAGTTGGTTCACAAAGTGCCCCGCCGATTTTTGTTTTTCCGCTACGGCTGTAAGGCTATGTGACAAACCGTTTTATCGAGAAATCCGTATTCTACTATTACCTATTCAGATTATATAGAATTGAGATAGGGGTGTTTCTGCAATAAAAAAATTTTTTTGGTTATTAATAAAAACTTTTGTAAAATTGTGTCGGAATTGAGTGAAAATGATAGTTCTAATTACCACATACCTTATCATATTCGCTCTCTTATGGTGGAGGTTGAATAGTTTTTGGGCAGCTCTTGCAATCGTTGCTGCACCTGTAATTCTTATTTATTTAGTAAATGGTAATTTGTATGCATTGTTCTTTGTGTCTGGTGTTGCATGTGCCCTAACCATTGTTTTGTTTCAACACGCAATAAAAAATAACCGCCTTAGAAAACAACTATATTTTGAACTCAAGGAATCAAATCCTTCCATACAGGAAGCTGAGTTGAGAGATCTGGTAAAGAGTGAAATAAGCCGTCAAAACGAGGAAGATGCCCAACTCCGTGAAATCATGGGTGCCAGTGAAGAAGAAAAAATGGCTGCCTCGCTTGTCGCTGTTGTTTCTTTAGTATTTGCCGTCCTTGTTACAGTATTTGTAAGTCATTATTTTCAACCGTAGTTTTATTACTCTTTATGTCCTTTTATACCCTGCTATAGCGGGGGATGTATATCACGACTCCGGAGTAGTTGGATCCTTATGCTCCGTGATCCTATACGTGAACGTTATGATGATGTTTTCGGATTTGTTGTTTTTCTTGGCCTTATGCTGCCCCTCGGCAGTAAAGTCTGTCTTCGCACAAGCAATAGCAAATAGAGGTAGAAAGATCCCAAAACCAATAACTCCGATGATGAAGGCAACTGGTTCAAGAAGGAACATTTCTTTGAGCAATTCAAACATATCGCTGTGATTAGACCGCAATAATATATATAATTCTCTTAAAAAACAAAATAAATTATGGGAAATGCTGTAGGCTTTATTCTGTGTTGTGAATAACTTTTGGAATTTTGTGTCTTTGGGCTGATTAACTGCTTTTGCGTGAAAGCAGTTTTGATGAAAACTACAAAATTTTAAGAGATTCGTTAAAGCAAATTGTCGGTGTTTCTATCCGTCTGATAATTGAGAGCCGAGATTATCCAGATGATGTTTCTGAAATTTGATTTTTCGGAATGATTGTTTTATCTTCGTAGAGGCATCTGATGGTCGCAACGTGGTAGCGGGGTTTACCCTTTTTTAAGGCTAACAGATTGCAGGTTCAACTCCTGCCGGATGCTGAAATTAGGGACGATTTATTTCGCCCCTTTTTTATTTTATTTTTTGCATCGTCTATCTTTTAACGCTTCTTACGTATATTTCAATTCCACTTTGGTCTGATTAAAAGGTTCTGGATATTGGAACATAATTACTGTGAGTGTGCCATTTCAATTCCACTTTGGTCTGATTAAAAGTGATGTAAAAAATCCAAACTTACTGCCAACTTACAAAATTTCAATTCCACTTTGGTCTGATTAAAAGAAGTCGCTTATAGCGAAAAGGGCGACGGGACACGATTTCAATTCCACTTTGGTCTGATTAAAAGACGTCTCAGGAACAGGTGCAAGGACGGTAAAGGCTTAATTTCAATTCCACTTTGGTCTGATTAAAAGACAACTTCTTAGCCTCTGCAAGCATATAGCCTGTTCATTTCAATTCCACTTTGGTCTGATTAAAAGGCACGGCCATTGCTTCAGCTATCATCTTTATTTCACGATTTCAATTCCACTTTGGTCTGATTAAAAGCAGTTGCGACAGGAGAAGAAAGCGACGAAGAATTATTTCAATTCCACTTTGGTCTGATTAAAAGTTGTTTACGACAGAAAAAAGACCGCAACACTCAACATTTCAATTCCACTTTGGTCTGATTAAAAGTTATATCACTCTTTTAACGATAAATGTTGCTTTCATATTTCAATTCCACTTTGGTCTGATTAAAAGCAGTTGCGACAGGAGAAGAAAGCGACGAAGAATTATTTCAATTCCACTTTGGTCTGATTAAAAGTGCTATTTGTCCTCGCAGGCTTAAGATTAAACCTCGATTTCAATTCCACTTTGGTCTGATTAAAAGAATTGTTTTGTTCGTTCTCATAATTTAAAATTTTTAATTTCAATTCCACTTTGGTCTGATTAAAAGCATTACCGGTGTGTCTGACTCCGCTCGTGTAGATTATTTCAATTCCACTTTGGTCTGATTAAAAGACAGAATAGCACACATCCTTTCGAATAAGCGACACATTTCAATTCCACTTTGGTCTGATTAAAAGAGGCGCAGCTTTTGCGGCTTTAGCCTTAACAGCTTATTTCAATTCCACTTTGGTCTGATTAAAAGCATGGCAATAAAAATTAATTTTCCCGACCTGTATAATTTCAATTCCACTTTGGTCTGATTAAAAGTGCACTTCGCTGTTTAATATAGCTTTGTTATCCTGATTTCAATTCCACTTTGGTCTGATTAAAAGAGTCGGAACTTCGACCAACGGTCGTCTTTTTGACTGATTTCAATTCCACTTTGGTCTGATTAAAAGTCCTGCGTAAGGCTATCGAGGCTCATACGTTCGTAATTTCAATTCCACTTTGGTCTGATTAAAAGGTTCTGGATATTGGAACATAATTACTGTGAGTGTGCCATTTCAATTCCACTTTGGTCTGATTAAAAGAGGCAGACGCTACGGTTAAGTTGAAAAAACTCTCTGATTTCAATTCCACTTTGGTCTGATTAAAAGTGATGTAAAAAATCCAAACTTACTGCCAACTTACAAAATTTCAATTCCACTTTGGTCTGATTAAAAGATTTTGTCGTGTCTGT
>Ga0116148_1002479_pt1 | contig 18163 bp, 11 predicted proteins | sample AD_UKC055_MetaG_FD_89786 | JGI IMG/M metagenome (GOLD analysis project Ga0116148, IMG submission 89786) | Active sludge microbial communities of municipal wastewater-treating anaerobic digesters from USA - AD_UKC055_MetaG | ecosystem: Engineered > Bioreactor > Anaerobic > Digestate | place: USA... | reverse complement strand
AGCACCGGAGCAAAAGCGGCTCCAACAAGAGTGCGAATAAGAGCGCGACCCAAAGAACTCGCCAACGCGGTGTCCGTCAAAACGGACCTCTTGACATGCCTTCTCATAAGAGTGTGGAAAAATACTTATCCCGCGTTGGCGGGATTTTCCACGGTGTGGAATCCTGTCCCACAACAGTCCGCGCCCCGCGCGCACGGCAGGAGGAGTCACGAACCCGCTCTTGTTCGCTGTGCGCAGCACGTGCATGTGGAGGATTTCTTGCGGATTTTGGCGGGGCTGTCGCGCCAAAATAACCGATAGATTTTCCGATGATGGCGCGTTGCGGACGACCCGAGCTGGACTCGTGTCCGCAAGCGGTCGGGCGCGACGCGCCAGCGCGGAAAAGATGCCGGTTGGTTTTGGCGCCGCCAAATTCTGCAAAAAATCCTCCATCCCAAGCGTCGGAAGAAGCAAAGCACACGAGCCAACAGCCCCGGCCCCCACCGAGGCCGGCTACAAGAAAAACATCAGCCATAGCCCAGACGACGGCACGGAGACCGCCTCTCCCAAAACGCGGATGGAGAATTAAAGATTTTCACGGCAGGAAAAAATCATTACCTTGGCATCACTGCTGTGGGCGGTGTGGATTCCGGTTGGCCCTCGTATGATGATCGGAACGGTCACGGCGAACGACACATATCAGGAAAGAGGAGTACGAATGAAATCGTATCGGTTGGGTGTGAGTGTGGGGCTGATGTTGCTTGCCGGCTGGGCATGGGCGCAGGAACCGTTGCCCAGCAATGTGGCATTCAAGTTGCGGGATGTTGAACGCGTCGTGGACCGCGCGGAACGGGTCATCGCCGTGGACCATATCGCGGAGGCGGACAAAATCGCCGCCGCGCGGTCGGGGGCGGCGGAGGCGCGCGGCGTCATGGCCGAACTGGAGCGCCGCTATGCGGGCAAGTATGATCCGCAGCACCCGGAGATCGTGGCGATGGCAGCGCGCATTGACGCGCTGGAAGCGACTGCCCAAGGCCGGGAGGCGGCCCGGACGGAAGCTCAAGCGGCAGCCGCCGCACAGTCCGCCACGGCCAGCGCGGCCTCCGCTGATTGGCTTGCGCGCCTGCAGCCGTATGTGATCGGGATCGGTCGCAGCGGTCATGATCCTGCCAAGTATCTGGTCCCCAGCGCCACCCACGAGGCAGAGGAAATGCAACGGCGGCTGGCGATCCATGCCGCCGCCAGCGCGGATTTGGAAGGCTACCGCCAAGCTCATCTGGGCGCGAACGCCACCGACGAACTGCAAGAGGTGGTCAGTACCCTGGCGGTGGCCTTGCAAGACTTTGGCAACTCCTGCGCCCAATATGCCGCGGAAGACCTTGCCGAAGCGGACCGACAACTCAACGAGATGGAGGCCTTTTGTCGGACACAAGAGGCCAAAGTGGGCCAAGGCGAGACAATCCTGTTTCTCGACCGTTTCCAGATGGAACAAGCGCAGAATGTGGTGGACCGTGCGGCAGGACTGAGCAAGGATACCGCCAAGATTGATGCGCTCCGTGCCCGTCTGAAGGCGGTGGCGCAAGCCGATGTACGCCTGCGGGCGACCCGCGCCGCCGATACGCGTCTGCGGCCCGATGCCTACGGCGGAAATGATGCCGCAGAATTAAAGAAAGCAGCAGAAGACATCGTCGCCAAAGCGGCGCCCGGCTGCCGTCGGCTCAAGACCATTATCGCCACACCCGACTGGCGAATGGAGAGCGTCGTGGAGTGGACTGACTCCACGCGCACGGCGCTGCGCCACCGCACGACGCGCTCTGTGGTGGCCGAATGTGCCGCGCGGGTAAATGCCGACACCCGGCTATACACGATCCATCTCAGCCAGGATCGTCAGCCTGATGGACACTGGGGCCCCATCCAAGGCCATGTGATGTTTACCGACCCCATGCTCGAAGCTAACGTCAAGTAGCGGTCCACCCCCTGCGCCCGAGCCAATCCTCGCTAATCATTGTAATACGAGAATTGGCCCTATGTAGCGTTTATTCTGGGGCAAAACAGCAGGATTATCCATCGTCTGCACCATGGTTCACATATTGCAATTTGTGAATTCACTTATTGCAATATGTGAATTCACTATAGTACATGAATGGACCGCTGCGCCACACTAACCGGTGCATTTTTTGATGATAACGCACCGCCACAACACGACGGAAGGGACAGGATGCAGGAAAGAACAAAGGTCAGGTGAAGACCGCCGAACCAACAGGACAACACGGAGGCATTCCTCTATAAAAACAGCCGCCGGAGTACAACCTCCACAATCTTTCCGGAAACCGGCTTCACTGAGGCCGGCTACAGAAGGGCCGGGCCTTGTCCACTGTGCACAGCACAACTCCGACCGACAAGGACGGGTCAACAGGAGGGCAAGTAAGGAACGGCCTCAAGGTATGGCGAACCGCCTGCCAGAATTCTGAAGCCCTTACCACTGCCCCTAAACCCCAAACCCTCGAAACAGATTTGTTTTTCTTTTTTTGCTGTCCTGCATCGGATATAGTACCGACACACACTGGAGGTAGGCTGTGAAAAGATTGTTGGGTATCGGACTTCTGCTTCTGCTCTCCGCCGCGGCGTATGCCACACCCGCAAACACCCCCACCTTGGACGGGCGACCCATTGAATACGATGCCGCCGACCTCCGTGGCACATTCCAAGGCGAATCCACTTGGGGAGTCAACGGTACGCTCTCCAACCTGTTCGTCACGTGGGATGCCACCTATCTTTATGTGGCCTTGCAGGCGTGGCAAGCCGACAACAACAAGCTGGTTGTCCTGCTGGATGTGGATCCCGGTGCCGGCACCGGCGCCACCACCACCACCAATTGGACCAGCGTAGAACCCAGCTTCATCAAATATAATGACTACGGCTGGGAAGATGCTTCCGGTAGCTTCGGCCTCGATTACATGCTCGCCAGCGAGGGGTTTTACAACAACGCCATTCGCGTAAATTATGACGGCACCGAGACACCCTCCACCAACAATCTGGAATCGCTGTTCGATGCCGGCAACGGCGGCACCCCCACCGGTGCGCCGGTGGACATGGCCAGCGTGAACGATGCCACCCCTTGCCCGCATAAGGGTTTTGAGGCGCGCATCCCTTGGGCCGTGCTCTACGAAGGCACTCGCTGGGGCACCGTGGAAGCTGGCGAAACTGTGCCGCGCGGCGCAACGCTGCACCTGCTGGCGGGCATTCATAACAACAATCCCGACAGTGCCTGGAGTTCGCCGGACACCATCCCCAACCAAACCGGCGGCGACTACACCAACGGCATCTGTGCCACGGTGGATTATCTGAATGTCACGGTGGACGCCAACAACGACGGCATTCCCGACATGCTCATGGGCGATGTCAACGCGCCCTATATCCGCACCGCCATGGGCGCCATGGGCGGCGCGTTTATCTTTGTGGTTTTCAACGAAACCATCCAAGCCGTCACCGCCGAAAACACCGCCAACTGGCGGGTGAATGGCGCTGTGCCCAGCGCCGCCACGGTGCAAGGCCCGGCGAGCGTTATGCTGGAGTTGGCTGCGCCCATCGCCACCAACTTTGTGGTGATCCAGGCCAGCGGCATTGAGGATACCGCCAACAACTCGCGCACCACGGAGTATTGCCTCGAACCGGCCGCCAGCGGCATCCCGCAGGCCGTTGAGGTGACATTCCAAGTCAACACCAACTCGGGCATGGGCATCAGTAGCACCCATGCCCGGCCTTCGGCTTTCTTCCTCAATGGTTCTCTGTTGCCGTTGGAGTGGGGCTATCCCCCGCTGGAAACCACGCCGCTCGTGCCGTTGGTCGGCAGCAACGGCTGGGCCACGGCTACGGTCACCTTTCCGCCGGGCTCGCCGGCAACGCTCCACTACAAGTACAGCGCACGCATCAACGGCACCAACAACTACGAAGCCATCCGCCTGACCGACTTCACCGAAACTTCGCGCATATTGGACTTGAACACCAACGGCACGGCCATGACTGTGGTGGACTACCTTGGCGCGGCGGCCCACCCGCTGCGCAACCACAGCGACACCAACGAACCTTCCGCGCAGAACCGCTTGTTCAACGATCCGCAGCGTGGCGATGCTGGCGTGCGAGTGCGCCGCGAAATTCTGTTCCAACTCGACCTCTCGTTGCGCAAGCGCGACAACCTTGCCCGCGTCATGGTTCTCGGGTCTGACCCGCTCAGAGGCTTTAATTCGACGGGCAACAACGAGGGCGGCACCGCCAGCGATTATCCCGGCAATAGCGCCTACCTGCACTGGGACAACGCCGGCATTGAACTCTTTGACGATGGCACCCACGGCGACGCCACGGCCGGCGACGGCATCTACTCGCGCCTCTGGGCTGTTTCCACCAACGGGTTCGACGCAGCCGTGGAGCCCTACGCGCCGTACTCCCTCGTGGGCGGACACGAAGCCAATTGGCTGAACGACATCGCCGGCACCGAGCCCTACTTGGGTGAAGCATGGTGGATTGCCCGGCGCTCCCCGCGCAGCATGATTTATAAGTTCTATGTGCTCACTACCGGTGGCGCGCACCACGAAAGCCCCGGCAATAATCTGGAATATTACATTGCGGCCCCCGACGAAACTGCCCCCATCGAACTCCCGCCTTTCCTCTGGGACAACGATGCTCTGCCCCCCCCACCCCCCGAAAATGCACCGGTTTTCATGGGGGTCACACCGAGTGGCACAACCGCCATCGTCCAATTTGAAAACGTCCTGACCGAGGGTGGCCACGGGATTCGTATCGCCGCTGATCTGGCGGCAGCCAACCCGTTCGCCGACTACGGCCATCGCGCCACGCGCATTTCTACCAACGGAGGCCATGCCCAGTGGTCGGCCACCATTGAGGAAGCCAAGCCTGGCCGCGAGTTCTACGCCGCCTACGCCGGGCCGGAACCGGACCCGCTGCCAGTTTTCTGGGAGCCCAGTTTCATTTCCTCCGCGGAGACCACATGGCGAGTGCACTACAGCCAATTCAAGGGACAATTCAAAGGCCGACGCAACTTGAGCATTACCGGGCTTTTCGCCGACTGGGGGATGGGTCTGCCCATGACGTTCCTCGGCAACGGCCATTGGGTGGTGGATGTTCCGTTGCCTGCCGGCAGCGAGAAAGTCATCGAATACAAGTTCCGCAGCAACGGTGAGTGGATGAGCGGCGATAACCTAAAGGCCATTCGCGGCGGCGGCGGTGCCACTTGGACCCCCGACCAACCCACCCCCGGCGAGCTGTTCACTGTCACGCTGGATACCGCCGGCACCAAGTTGGCAGGGGCGACCAACGTGAATATCCACCTCGGCTATGACCCAGCTTGGAACGAGGCCAGCGCGCGGCCCATGACCAATACCGTCGACAGCGTCTGGGAATACTCCGTTGTGGTGCCCACGAACTATTCCATCAGCGTCAATTGGGTTTTCAATGGATCGATAGTCGGTCCGTTAATTTGGTATAGCGATGCTGATTGGCACGCCTGGATGACAACCCTGGTGAACCCATGAATCTTTGGAAAGGAAAGACCATGCACAACAAACGCGCCTTCACTTTGATTGAACTGCTGGTGGTTTTGGCCATCTTTGCCATCCTGATTTCGATTCTGGTACCGGTTTCGATCAAGGCTATCGAGATGGGCAACCGCGCCAAATGCGTAAACAACCTCAAAAGCATCGGTGTGGCGTTCACCGCCTATGCGTCGGAACATGGCGGCGCGCTGCCCCACCACAAGCCGCTGCCGGAAGGTGGCGCTGGTTTCCAGGAAACGCCGGACTTTTCCGCCATTGTCACCAAGGTGTACACCAATGGCTATGTCACCGACTTGCGCGTTTGGGTCTGCCCCAGCGATAAAAAGGATGGCAATTCCGGCGTCTCGGTGGCCAAGGATATCGGCTCGTTCCGTTCACAGCAGGGCAATTGCAGCTATATGTATATCTCCGGCTACCATCTGATGCGCACCCCGGAATCACTTGCCGTGGCGCCCCTGCTTTGCGATGAGGCCAACGCTCGCGAATACGGTCCCGCCACTCCCGGCGCGATGCCCAAAATCGGCCCCGACGACAACCACGGCGCCAACATCCGCAACGTACTGTTTCTGGATGGCCACGTCGTGACGTTCAAGGATGCCGATGCCGCCAACGCCATCTTTGACAACCTGCGGAAGCCGGAACTGATTTGCAGCGTGGACTGATCCCGCCCCTGTGCGCCGCGAAGCCGGGCTGCGTCAGCGGGCCGCCGGGCGGCGCAGCAGAAACAGCGCGCCGCCCAGCAGTGAATAGACCAGCGTAATCAGCACATAGACCAGCGCCAGCGAGAGCGCCTGTTCCCGGCTCGCGCCCGCCTGCGCAAAAAAGAACACGTAGAGGCTGTCGCGCACGCCAATGCCAAAAATGGAAATGGGCAAGGCTTCGCCCAGCGTGATCAGCGGCACGAAAATACAAAAGTAGATGAACGCCACGGGCCAGTTCAACGCTTGCGAGATGCAGAAAATAATCACAATGGCCAGCATCTGGAACAGCAGCGAGGTGCCGAAAACCCGCGCCAACAAGCCGCCGTTGGCGCGGTAGCCCGCCAGCGAATCCAAAAACCGGTGCAAGAAGGCGTCCAGCTTGCGCAGCCGGTGCAACCGCAACGCCTGCCAAATGGCGACCAGCCACGTGCGCTGCACCACCGCAAACACCAGCCCGGCCATCAGCCCGAAAATCAACACCGGCAGCCACAGAATCCGTTTATCCGGCAGCCGCGACCACCCGATGGCCGAAAACACCAACCCCCAAATGGCCAGCGCGAGAAAACCAGTCAGCCGGTCGGCGAAGACCGACGCAAAACTTTTGGCCGCGCCGCCGTGCCGGCTGGCATCCACCACGCGATAGGAATCGCCGCCAATGCTGGACGGCAAAAACAGATTGAAGAAGGTGCCGATCAGATAACTGACCAGCAACGACCGCAACGGCACCCGCACGTCATCCGCGCGCAGCAGTTGTTGCCATTTCCACGCGCTGATGGCGGTGTTGAACAGCAGCAGCGCGTAAATCAACGGCAACCAGCCCCATTGCAAATCCGTGAGCGCCCCCCAAAAGCTCGCCCAGTCCGCCTTGCGATAGAGCAGCGCCAGCAGGCCGCTCATCACCAGCAATTTGCCCAGCAACGTCAGTCGTTTTTTCAACCGGGCACCTGCCGGGTTTTGATGACGCGGGCGGGCACGCCCACGGCGATGGAATGCGCCGGCACCGGCTTGGTGGCCACGGCGCCCGCGCCCAGCACCACGCGGTCGCCCAAGCTGGCGCCATCCAGCACCTTGGCGCCCGCGCCGATCCAGCAATCCGCGCCGATGGTCAGCGGCCCCTTGGTGCAGGTTCCTTTCTGGAAAGCGAATGGCGTCGGGTCGGCCAAATCATATTCACCGCCGCTCAACAGATAGACGAACGCCGCCACCACGCTGTTGGGTTGCAGTGTGATTTGATTGGCCGAAAAGATGACGCAATTGGCCGACAGACTGACATTGGCGCCGATCTCAATGTCGCCATTCTTGCAATAGATAAGTGTGTTGCGGCCCACATACACCCGCTCATGCAGAATGATCCCAGTGTTGCCGGCGCCTTTGGCATCCACGAGACAGTTGTCGTCCAGTACCACGCCATCGCCCAGCACAATTTTGTGCGGATGGCGGATCGTCACATTCCGGCCAAACACCACCTTGCGCCCGCACGATTTGAACAGCGTGGGGTAGAGCTTCATCCGCAAAAACAGCCCCACCGCACCGCCAAGCCCCCCCAAGAGCGTGAAGAGGATTTCCGCCCAGATCACCTTGCCGAGGCTCATGTCGCCATACATCAGCGCCCGGTATGCGCCCGCGGCGGAACCCTGCGTGACTTCCTTAACCTTGTATTCCGCGCCTGTGGTCATCGTCCGTCCCAATCAACCATGCGGGAAATAGCGGCGGTGCCAGATGGCGATATTCATCAGGCCCCACAGCACATGGTTATGGTTGTGCTGCATGTTCAAGTGCTCGGCAATCAACTGGTCCACAAAAGCCAACTCAAAGTCCTCGCGAATCAGCGGCGACTCATGCAGCAGCGTGGTCATGTAGTCCTTGAACTGATTGCGCAATAGGTTCTTCACGGGCAGGCTGTAGCCCTGCTTGCCGCGCCAGATGATTTCCTTGGGCAGGATGCCTTCCAGCGCCTTGCGGAAAATGTACTTGGTGGTCAGGCCGCGCAGCTTGAAGTGTCCCGGCACCGTGCCCATGTATTCCACCAGCCGGTGGTCCAGCAGCGGCACGCGTAGCAGCAGCGAGGACGCCAGGCTCAGCTTGTCGGCCTTCATCAACACGCCATCGGGCATCATGAAGCGCGTGTCCAGATAGGCATGCAGGTTCACCTTGTCGCGGGTGGCGCACTTGGCGCTGTGCGCCCGCACCCGCGCAAACGGATCAAACGCCACTTGCGCCTTGTAGCCCGCGGTGAAGAGCTGCTGCTCAAACCGCGCGTTCATGAAATACTGCCAGCGCACGTGCTCGCCATCTTCAGGCAGCAGCGCGCCCTCCATGAACCGCTTGAACATGTTGACCGGCCCTTTTTTCTCCGGCCGGTCCTTGAGACTGGCCGTCCATTTGCCGATCAGGTTATGCCGCACCCAGCGCGGCAGCACATTCAGGAAACGGGCGATCTTGGCGGCTTTATAGCGGTCGTAGCCCACAAAAACTTCGTCGCCCCCCTCGCCGCTCAGGCAAACGGAAATATGCGCCTTGGCCTTCTCGCACAAAAACATCAGCGGCACGGCGGAAAGATCGGTCATCGGTTCATCCAGATGCCAGATGGACTTCTCCAGCGCGGCCTCATCCATGTCGTCAATGATCAACACTTGATGCTCAGTGCCGAAATGGTCGGCCACGGTCTGGGCATAATTCAGCTCGCTGAAGGTTTTGTCAGGGAAGCCAATGGTGAACGTCCTGACCTTGCCCGCGCTGTGCTTGTGCATCATGGCCACCAGCGTGCTGGAGTCCAAGCCGCCCGACAAAAACGCGCCCAGCGGTCGCGAGGAAACGAGTTGCTCGCGTACGGCCTCATCAATCAGCGCGCGGATACGCTCCACTACTTCGCCCTCGCCGAGGGGCGTGGCTGGCGTCTCCATGCGCAAATCCCAATATTCCTCCACGCGCAACTGGCCATTTTCCAGTGTGGCCCAATGGCCGGCCGGCAGCTTGCGGATATTCTCAAATGCGGTATCCGGCGCCGGAATGAACTCAAAACCCAGATAGGCATACAACGCGGCATGGTTCACCCGCCGCGGAATCTGCGCATCCTCCAGAATGGACTTGATCTCGGAGCCGAACACCAGCCGGGCGTCCTTGAAATAGTAATACAGCGGCTTGATGCCCAGTCGGTCGCGCACCAGCCAAAGCCGCCGCCGCGCCGCATCCCACAGCGCAATTGCGAACGAGCCCACCAGCTTGTGCACCATCGCCGGGCCCCACTCCTCGTAGGCACCCAGCAACACCACGGCGCTTGCGGCCTCGGCCGGCACCCGCCCCTTGGCCGCCAGCTCTTGGCGCACCGCGGCCAGGTTGTAGATTTCACCATCAAAAACCAGGTGTTTCTGGCCATCCGCGCTGGCCACCGGCTGGTTGCCGGCGGCAGAAAGGTCCATCACATCCAGTCGCCGGTGGGCAAGGGTCATGTGGTCATCGCACCACACGCCCTCATGGTCCGGCCCGCGATAGGCCATCACGGACGCCATCCGCTGCCCCAAGTTGAAATCCCGCCACGTGAACCCGCAAATGCCACTCATTACAGTAATTCCTCGAAATTGAGTTTTGCCCCGATACTTTACGGAAAATACCGCCAGCAGGGAAGCACGATCACCAACTGTTTTCTGCTCGCTTCAACCGGTGGTTTCGCCCAGGATTTGGGCCCAACTGGGAGACAGGTATGAAACATGTATTCTTTGGGTTGCTCTTATTGATGGTGGCCATAACCGGTGCGCGGGCGCAAGACATCCGGACATGGACCAGCGCCAGCGGAGCCACCATCGAAGCCGCGTTTGTAAGCCAGCAGGCCGATGTGGTCATCCTACAAAAGCCCGATGGCGAAAAACTCCGCATCCGCCTCAATCAGCTTAGCCCCGCGGACCAACGGTTTCTCGGCGAACGTCGCACTGCGGGTCTGAACCGGAAATCAACCGCCGATGCCGAAGACGCCCCCATCCCACCGGCCCTGCAAGACTTGGTGGGTCGCAAGCTCGTCAATGCCAAGGGCCACCGTGTTTCGCCGGCCACGCTGGCCGGCAAAAAAATCGGCCTCTATTTCTCCGCCTCCTGGTGCCCGCCCTGCCACGCCTTCACCCCCGTGCTCGTCAAGGCCTACAACGAAATGCAGACGGCCAGCAAGCCGTTTGAGGTTGTGCTGATCTGCCTGGACCGCAGCGAGGCCGACATGCGCCGCTATATGGACGAGTTTAATATGCCTTGGCTCGCGATTCCGTTTGGCGACAAAGTAGGCAACGCACTCCAATCCAAATTCCGCGTCAACGGGATTCCCACGCTGATTATCGTAGATGATGCGGGCCAAACCATTGCGGCGGACGGCCGGGGCCAAATCACCTCCCGCGGCGCGGCCGCTTTCGATTCTTGGTAAGCTCCCCGTTTTTCCGCGCAACTTCCCTCTTTTGCCGAATCCGCGCCTGCGGTAATCTGCCCGCATGTTGACACTCCTGAGAGTGAAAAACCTCGCCCTGGTTGAAGAAGCCACCGTGGCCTTTGAGCCGGGGCTGAACATCATCACCGGCGAAACCGGCGCCGGCAAATCCATCCTGATCGGCGCGCTATATCTGCTGCTGGGCGAACGTGCCGATACATCCGCCATCCGCGCCGGCGAAACCCAATGCGTCGTGGAGGCCACGTTTCAACTCGCCGAACCGCAAGTGGTCAACGATATCCTCACCGACACCGGCTTGGAGCCATGCGACCACGGCCTGCTCATTCTGCGCCGCACGGTCAAGGCCGCGGGCGGCGGGCAGGCTTTCGTGAATGATGCCCCCGTCACGCTGCCGCTGCTCAAGCGTCTGGGCGCCCACTTGGTGGACTTGCACGGCCCGCACGATCACCAGTCGCTCTTCCAGCCGGCCAGCCAACTGGACATCCTCGACAGCTTCGCGCGGGCGGATGCCGAACGCGCCGCCTACGCCAACGCTTTCTCGCGGCGTCAAGCGTTGCTGGCCCGCCGCGAGGAACTCGCCGGCGACCGCGGCGATCTGGATGCGCAAATCGCGCTCTACGCCCACCAAGTGCGGGAAATCGAAGAGGCCGCCCCCGTGGAAGGCGAAGAAGACGAAGTCCGCGCCGAACAGCAAACCGCCGGCCACGCCCAGCGCATCCTGGAGTTGGGCCAGCTTATTGTGCAGGCCACCAGTGAAGACGAAAACTCGGCGCTGGCCATCATGGCGCCGGCCCGCAAAGCGCTGGATGAGCTTGCCCGCTTGCTGCCCGCGGCCAAGGAATGGCTGGCCGAGTTTCGCGGCCACACCGATGCCCTCGCCGCGCTCACGGGCGCCATCCAGAGCGAACTTACCCACATCTCCGCCGATCCCGCGCGACTGGAATGGCTCGACCAGCGCCTTGCCACCTACGACAAGCTCAAACGCAAATATGGCCCCAGCTTGGCTGATATCCTTCAAACCCTTGCTGCCGCCAAAACCCGGCTGCAAGATTTGCAGACGCGCGACCAGCAAAAAGCGGATGTTGAAAAAGAACTGCTGGCCGTGGAAAAAGAGCTGCAAACCGCGGGCCGCGCCCTGCGTAAACGCCGCGCCGCCGCCGCCGAAAAACTGGCCCCCGCCATCACGGCTGAGTTACAGGCCCTGGGCTTCGCCCATGGCCTTTTCGCCATCGAGCTAACCCCCAGCGAGGCCCCGTTGGCTTCCGGCCTCGATAAACTGGAATTTGCCTTTGCCCCCAATGTCGGCGAACCCATGCGGCCGTTGCGCGCCATTGCCTCCTCCGGCGAAATATCGCGGGTGATGCTCGGCATCAAGGTGGTGGTGGCCGCCGCCGATCGCATCCCCCTGCTGGTGTTTGATGAAATTGATGCCAACGTCGGCGGCGAAACCGCGCGCGCCGTCGGACAAAAACTGGCCCAAGCCGCGAAACGGCGGCAAGTCATCGCCATCACACATCTGCCCACGGTGGCAGCCTGCGGCGCGCACCATCACGCTGTGCGCAAGGAAGTCCAAGCCGGCCGCACCCATACGCGCGTCGTTGCGCTCGATCACGCCGCGCGGGTCGAAGAACTCGCCCGAATGCTCGGCGGTCGCGAATCCACCAGCGTCACCCTCCGTCACGCCGCCGAACTCCTCGCCACCACGCCAACATCATGATACAGTCCTTCACCCTAACCACAGGCAGCCGCACCCCATGAAAACCACGCTCTTCATCCCCACCCGCAATGAAATCGAAGCCATGCAGGTCATCATGCCGCAAATTGACCGTTCCTGGGTGGATCAGATTTTGGTGGCCGACTATTCCACCGATGGCACCGCCGACTACGCCCGATCACAGGGGTACGATGTCATTGAACAAAAGGGCAAGGGCATCCGCTGGGCTTATATTGAAGCTTTCCCGCATGTGCGGGGCGATGTGGTCATCACCTTCAGCCCCGATGGCAACTCGCCGGTGCGCTCCATCCCCCTGCTCATTGAAGAAATGAAAAAGGGGTATGACATGGTCATCGCCTCACGCTATCTCCCCCCGGCCAAAAGCGAGGACGACGACCCCATGACCGCCTTCGGCAACTGGCTGTTCACGCACAGCATCAATTTGCTCCACGGCCACTCCTGGCGCCGGCCCTACACCGATGCCATGGTGATTTACAGGGCTTATCGCACACAACTTTTTTACGAGTTGGATCTCCACAAGGAAGAGAGCTACACCCCCGAAAAATGGTTCGGCACGGTCTTGGGCATTGAACCATTGCTTTCCATCCGCGCGGCGAAACGCAAGCTCAAGATTGGCGAAATCCCCGAAGATGAACCCCCGCGTATCGGAGGGGAACGCAAACTACAACCCTTCCGCTGGGGTGCGGCCTATATGGCCCAAGTCTGGCGCGAGCTTTGGTTCTGGAAATAACATTCTGCAAACTGTAGCCGGGGGCGGTGACCCCGGATGCGGGCTCAACGAGCCCGCCTACAGGAACAGCCAGCAATCCAAGACCGCAAACCGCGGGCTCAACGAGCCCGCCTACAAAAACAGCCGGCGAGGCGAAGGTTCAAACTGTAGCCGGGGGCGGTGACCCCGGTGTCTTATGGCCTTCTGTAGCCGGGGGCGGTGACCCCGGATGCGGGCTCAACGAGCCCGCCTACAGAAACAGCCGACAATCCGATCCCGCAAACCGCGGGCTCAGCGAGCCCGCCTACAGGAACAGCCGACAATCCAAGACCGCAAACCGCGGGCTCAGCGAGCCCGCCAACAAAAACCTTAAAATGATCGAGAACCCGCGGGCGCGGCTACGGGCCGGCCCCGCCCGTTCGCAGCCGATAGATGCCGAGGGGGCGGTCACGCGGCACCACCACGCGCCCGTTGGTGACGGAATAGGCCTCCGGGGCCAGCGGCTGGAAGTTCCACGCCTGTCCCACGAGATTGGTTGCCAGCTCCACCACGCCATCCCACGCTTGAAAGGCCGGCTCAACGCCCCATTCCACGTTGGTTTCGCTGCTGGCGATGGACAGAATGGTCGCCGGTGTTGCCGCCGAATTATCGCGGCTCAAGCGGCCATTGACATTCACATACCAAGGTTCCGGGTCTCCCGGTGCCGGCGTCACGGTAAACTTGCCGTAGTAGTTGCTGACGATCCACAGGTTGCTGTTCGTGGAAGCCCCCAGCACGATCTGGTTGGTCGCGTAGGCGGCGGGCGTGAGCCGCGCCGCGAGGCCGCGTCCCGTCAGCGCGCTCTCCAGAATGACGGGACTGGTCCCGATGGCCAGGAACACGTCGTTCGACGGTTCGACGCGTCCGCCCTCCGCCAGGGTCAGCCAGGTGTTGCCGTCGTCGTTGTAGTAGATGCCGCTGCCTTGCGTCGCGGAGTTGCTGGCGACGACCGCGGTACCCCGCAACGACATGCCGTAAGGGGCTTTGCCGTTGGCGTGGAGCACGCCCCCTCCTTGCGGCGCGCTGTTCCGCAACACTTGTCCGCCCGACAGGTCCAGCGCCCCGTAACTCAGGATGCCGCCGCCGGCGACGTTCGCCGCGTTGTTGGCGATGAGTCCGCCGCGGACGTCCACTTTTCCGTAATAGCCGACGATATAGCCCATGAACCACTGCACCGCGTCGTTGTAGATGCCCCCCCCGATCTGGGCCACGTTGCCAGTGATGCTGCCGCCGTAGATCCAGATGTCGCCCGTCTGGTTGAAAATGCCGCCGCCATAGGGCGCGGAATTGTTTTCGATGCGGCCGCCGTACATTTCCACCACGCCGCTGAGATTGTAGATCGCCCCGACGTCCACGCTGGCCAAGTTGCGCAGCACGACGCCCGGATGGATGGTCAGCCACCCCAGATCCGAAAAAAACATGTTGGAGAGGCTGGTGACGCCTTGGTACCGGCCGCCGTCGAAAACCAGGGTTGGCGCCGCATCGCTGCCTTCCGGCTGGCCCAGCGTCAACGTGGCCGTTACCCCCAGGATCGAAACCATTCCGTCCGTGCAGTTCGTGCTGCCGGTCACCGTCCGGACGGTTCCGTCGGAAACGAGGGTCAGGGTCTTGTTGGAAACGATCAGCGTCGCGCCGAGCGTTTCGTTGCCGATCATCACCAACCGGTCGCCGGACGTCGCCGCCGCCACCGCGGTCGCCAGCGACGGATAGCGCACGCCGGACATGGCGTTGCTGACGACGTCGGCGGCCCCGCTACCCGTGGCGCCCAGACTCCAGGCCAAAGCTAAAAAAACCATCCGCTTCATATCGACGACATTACGCTTTCGGCGCGCGAAATCCAGCGCGCATCCTATTCCCGCCATGGCCGGCCGGCGCGATATTCCTCCCGCTGCGCCTGGAATTTCGCTGCCAGGGATCTCTCGCCGGCGGCTTCCGCCAGCGCCAGGGCCCGGTCCGCCGCCGCTTGGGCGCCGGCGAAATCGCCGGCGTTGGCGCGGGCCGCGGCGAGCGTGCCCCACACGGCCGGGATCGATCCGCCGCTGGCAGCCAAGGCCTGCTCCGCCCACTCCACGGCCGCCGCGGGCCATTCATCCATCCGCGCGTGCCGCAAGCCGTCCGGTTTCGCCGTCGCCACGAGCCAAGCCATGTTGTTCAGCGCCAGCCCGTCGCCCGGAACCCAGCGCGCGTAATTCTGGAAACAGGCGAAGGCATAGCCCCGTGCGCCCTGTTGCCACCGCTCGGCGAAGCGCGCCGGCATCTGCGCCCGCAACAGCGCTCCGGACAAACTCCCCGCTTCTCGAGCCAGGGCGTCCGCCTCCGCCTCCCGGCCGGCCGACCAATGGGCATACAGCATCTCGGCCAGGAAATTCATCCGGGTGCGTTCGTCCCATCGGTTTTCCCCGTGCTGCCACATCTGCTCCAGACGTTCCAGATCGCCTGCGGTCCGGAGACAAATGCCGGCCACGTCGCGCCAAGTCCCCAGCAGCATCCGGTCGTTCGTGCGCGTCTCCAGCCACAGCCAGAAATCCGGATCCGTGCGCGGCAAGCCCATGCGTTTTTCGAGGGTGGCCCATGCGGTTTCCGCGTCGCCGAGCATCGCCGCCTGCCACCAGGCATATTGGATGTCCGCGATGCCGCTCCCGGACCGGCGGGCGCGGAAATCTTCCAAATAGGCCTGCCATTCCGCAAAGCGGCCTTCGTCGAAATAGGCGCGGGCGAGGTTGTCGAAGCCGTGCACGCTGTCGGGATTCACTTGCAGCACGCGCGTGAACAGCGTCCGGCTGTCGCGCCAGTACGGCAGCAGCCGGACCGTCGCGGCCAAATAGACGGCCAACACCAGCAGCGCCGCGGCCGCGGCAATGACCCGCCGGTTCCGGCCGCGGTGGGCAAGCCCCAAAACCACGGCCAACGCCAGCCCCATGTGCGGCACGTAGAGGAAACGGGTCGCCAGCCGCTCCGCCCCGGCCCACACCAGCCCGCTCAGCGGGAACAGGGCGCCCACGAACCACGCCCAGCCCCACAGCGCCCACGGTGCCGCTTTCCGAACCCGCCACAGCCCCCACGTCGCCCCGGCCAGCAACCCGATTCCCAGCGCGAACGCCGGCCAACGGAACGGCAGATCTCCCTGCAATACGGCCAAGCCGGACGGCCAAAGGGATTTCTTGAGATAGAAGAGATAGTGGATGGGAATCATCGCCAGACGATGGGAAATCGGCACGTCCATCATCGCCCCGTCCTGATGATGCAACCAAGGCGGCAGGAACGCCAAGAACGCCGCTAAGCCCCAGAAGGTCCATTTTTCCCGCGCCAGACGCCATCCGTCTCGTCCGATCCGATCCCAATCCGTGCGCGCCAGCGGCCAGACGTCCAGCAGCATCAGCACCGCCGGCATGACGATGAGGATCTGCTTCACCGCGCCGCCGAGCGCCATGCACAGCCAGGCCAAGCCGACGCCCGCCGGCAGCCGGCTCTGCCGTCCCTCCACGTAGGCGCCCAACCCCAGCAGGAAAAACAATCCGCTCAGCACGTCTTTGCGCTCGACCACCCACGCGACGCTTTCGACGCGGGCCGGATGCAGCGCCCACAGCAACGTCGCCGCCACCGCCACGCCCGTCCGCCCCGTCCAGCGCCGGAACAGCGCGAACAGCAATCCGGCGTTCAGGGAGAAGAGCACGACGTTCACCAGATGGAATCCGTGCGGATTCAGTCCGAACCATTCCACGTCGAGCATGAAGCTCATCCACAGCAGCGGCGCCCAGTAGGCTTCGTTCGCTTCGGTCCATGCGGCTTTCACCGCCGGCCAGGAAAACCCGCCGGAAACCGTCGGGTTGTTTTGAACGTACGGCCCATCGTCCAGCAAGATGAAGTCGTAGCCGATCGAAGGCGCGTAGACGGCGAAAAGCGCAACCGCGATGAGCAGTCCGATTCCGGCCAAGCGCAGTTTTTCGCGAATGTCGGCCTTCATGGAATCGGCTTGCTCCCGGTGGTTTTGGCCCGTGCGTCCGGTTCGCGCCACGGTCGACCGGCGCGGTACTCCGCGAGCCGCGCCTGCAACTGGACGTCCAGCGTCCATTCGCCGGCCTGTTTGGCCAATTCCCGCGCCCGTTCGACCGCGGCGACCGCGCCGGCGAAATCGCCGGCGTTGGCGCGGGCGGCGGCCAACGTGTCCCAAGCACCGGGCATGTCGGAGCCCCCTTGCGCCAACGCCCGCTCCGCCCAAACCAGCGCGGTCGCCGGCCATTCCGCCATGCGTTCATGCCGCAAGCCGTCCGGTTCCGCCGTCGCCAGCAACCAGGCCATGTTGTTCAGCGCCAAGCCGTCGTTGGGAAAACGCCGCGCGCATTCTTCGAAAAAAACGAAGGCCAAGCCACGCCCGCCTTCTTGCCAGAACTGCAGATAGCGCGGCAGCAAATCCCGCCATTCGCGGATCGCGATGCCCTTGGCGGCCTGCAAACGGGCCGCGGCCGCGGCACCGACCTCGGGCCGGCCGGCCTCGTGGCAGGTGCGCAGGAATTCCGCCACCACGAAGCTGGCGGGATCCGCATCGAGTTTCACGGCCTCGGCCAGCGCGGCGATGGCCCCCTCGAAATCGCCCCGAGCCCGCAGGATCTGGCCGCGGACCGTCCACAAGATTTGTCGATCGGCGGCGACGTCCCGGGCCGTGAAATCCAGCAGGCGCGCGCCGCTGGCGCGTTCGAATTCGCCCCACAATCCGTCGATCGCCTCCGTCTGGCCGCACCAGAGCCGCAGCCAACTCAGCCGCGCCAGGCAACGCTTGTTGCCCTGGTTGGCGCCGCGCGCATACGCCGCATCCGCCGCGGCCCAATCGCCGCGGGTCATGTGCCAATCGCCGCCCAGCAGGCCGGCGGTCTCATGGCCGGAATTGTATTTCCAGACCGCCGCGCTGAAGGCCGCTTCGTCCCGCCAATGCGGCAGCAGGCGGGCCGTCTGGAAGCCGCTGGCGGCCAGCGCCGCCAAGCCGAGAACCGCGCCCCGTTTTCCATT
>Ga0116148_1002478_pt1 | contig 18167 bp, 15 predicted proteins | sample AD_UKC055_MetaG_FD_89786 | JGI IMG/M metagenome (GOLD analysis project Ga0116148, IMG submission 89786) | Active sludge microbial communities of municipal wastewater-treating anaerobic digesters from USA - AD_UKC055_MetaG | ecosystem: Engineered > Bioreactor > Anaerobic > Digestate | place: USA... | reverse complement strand
CAAGCAGCTGAACAGCCTCGGGAAAATGGTAAGGGCGAGGATCGTAGAAAAGCATAAGGATACAATAGAATATCTGTACACGCCTGAGGCGAAGAATATAGTTAATCCGGTTAACCTTGAATCAATCAGGAGAATTTTGATGCCTTCTTCCAAATGAAATTCTGACGATTTAAAAATTACCTCTATGGAAACTAAAACAACTGCAATAGTCATTGCAGTTTTTGCCCTTGTTTTACTTGTCGTTGCACTCATATACAAGGCTAAAATCGACAGGAAAAGAAGATCAATTCCGCTCAGTTCTGCTGATGTTGTGGAAAACGGTCATGCTGAGGGAAAAGGGCCCCGGCGCAAAAATAAATATCTATGGGGAATTCCAGGCTGGGGACTTGCATTGCTGACAATGCTTCTGGCATTGACTTTTATGATGTTTGTGGGTTCATTTATTGCACAATTGTTCAAAATTTCTGATGAAAGCCCTGCTGTAGTGTTATTTTACATTTTTTATATCCTTATTATCGCAGGTGGTTGTTACATTATTTGCAGGCATAATCCCAAAAGTATCTGGTATGTACCTGTATTAACAAACCTCTTCGGAATAATTTCGTCAATTTATGAGCCTAATTTCTGGATTGGCTCGCTATGGATAGTCGTCGTCGGCGGGTGGGTGGTATCAATAATTGCGTCAATCTGGGGAGCCCGGACAGGAATAAAGCGGTCTGCTCCTGCCACAATGTAACCTGATTATATTTTTAAAGCTAAAGCGAATGGGACACTATTGCAGCCCTGACTCCGGTAATTGGATTAATCTTCCGGTTTTATAGCTTTTTTACAGAATATTACTTTCAGTGGAATTATAATCTTACTATTTTCATCGGGAATTTATAATCCTCTTTTCAGATGAAAAACCAGATCATTTCCTGGCTGAATAAGAAATTTCCCCGTAATTATCTGATTGAAAATCCGGTTGCAGGGGCCATAATAAATACATTATTCTGTTTCATTTTCATATTATTATACAAGCCACTCCAAACAAATGCATCTCCACATCTTAGCTTTGAACTTACAATGGCTGTCTATAGCATCGGTTCGGGGCTGGCGTTAATGCTTTTTGTATGGATATTAAATTTTTCTAAATGGTTCTCCGATATAAAGGAGTGGACAATCCTGCGGGAAATTGCTTCTGTCTTTCTTATTCTTACAGGAATAGGTTCAGTAGTCTACCTCATGGGGTTTTTTATTGAATCGCCGGCAGGAAGGCTTAATATGGAAACATATCTTGATTCTGTAAGCAGGTCCTTCCTTCTGGGATTGTTCCCCTTTGTCTTTTTCTCTGCAATAAACTACAGATACCTGTCAGCAGATAACGACCAGTTCAGGGTAAAATATAACATAAATCCTCGACCGGAAAATAATGAGGAGGAGCAGGTTATAAAGATCAGTTCAAAACTCAAGAAAGAGGAGCTCAGTTTCTTTCCTGACGAATTCATATATGCAGAATCAGATGGTAATTATGTTGTGTTTCATATTCTGAAAAACAATGCTCTGAAGAAAGAGATCATCCGTAATTCAATAAGCAATATTGAACAGGAATTAGCAGAGATCCCGGGCATTATCAGAACCCACAGGGCTTTTATCGTGAATCTGAAAAAAGTTAAAAGCAAACAGGGCAATATTCTGGGTTACCAGCTCAGACTTTCAGGGACTGATTCCGTTATCCCTGTCTCAAGAAACAATATCCATAAGTTCGACGAGGCTTTTTCCGTGATCCGGCAGTGATATTTGCCGTTCATCACAGATCCTTGCATTCCATACCAGAATAAAACCTGGTCATTTCACTCCGTAACAAATCATTGCCAAGTATCCCAGTTATTTGTGGACTAATATCTTATTGCTTCATTTTGCCATGGGTTTCTGAAAAATGTTAAATCAAATAAGATAATTATGGTAAAATTAAGTTTTAAAAAAAGGAGCAAAAGACTATTGACATTTGTGATAATTCTTCTGGGATTCTTATCTGCCGCGTCAGCACAGGAGAATAAAAGTTTTGTAATCAGGGGACGACTGCTGGATAGTCTGAACCGTGAGCCTCTGATGTTTGCAACTGTTGCTGTCCGTAGGAGCGCTGAAACAACATTTGTAGCAGGCAGTTCTGCCGGACCAGAGGGATATTTTGAAACAGGATCGCTTGAACAGGGAAAGTACGAATTGCAGATAAGTGCTCTTGGTTATGAAAAGGAAATCCGTGAAGTTGATCTTAATTCAGATACCGATCTGGGTGAGATATTGCTTGAACAAAAAATTGCTCTTCTCGAAGAAGTAACAGTAGCCGGAGAAAGAATCAAAGCAAGAAAAGATGCCGGAACTACAACCTATTTTATTAATGAAAAAATCTCCGGGATCTCGAATACCGGAACCGATCTTCTCGGTTACATACCTGGTATTCAAATCGATCTGATGAAGAATATTTCTCTGAACGGCAATTCAGGCATAATGGTGCTTATTGACGGCAAGGAAAGGGATCTTAACATCATTAACCAGCTTAATCCTGAAAAGATCGACAGGGTTGAGGTAATAAACGATCCTTCCAGCCGATATGATAAAACTGTAACGGGAGTGATCAATATTATTCTAAAGGAAAAGACAGGCGAAAATTTCAGCGGTCATTTCTTTGCTGATATCCCCGTACTGAAATCCATAGTTTATTCCTTTCCTGATTTCAGCGCAGATTTCAGTGTCAGAAAGCTTGATTTCAATGTATCTTATTCAGGTGCCTTCAGCTATTTTGATATTGCTGAATCAGACTTCAAAAAGACAGAAAGCGAATCAGGCATAAGGGAACTTACTTCCGGTCAGCTTATCAAACAGAAAGACTGGTCGCATAGCCTTCACTTCGGAGCTGATTATAAACTGAATAAGCACAACGAGTTTAGCCTGTACTCTTTTATAAATCCATTTTCACGCGAATTTGACGGAAAAGTGGAGTATAAGTACACCGGAATTCAGACAGGGGAGAAAATCCTGAATTATACCAGAGATGATACCGATAAAAATCTGAACTCACACTTCTCATTATGGTACAGGCACCGATTTGACAAGCCGGGAAATGAACTTACTGCCGAAATGAATTACAGCAATTTCAGAGCCAGTAATGGCACAAAATACATAGCTTGTTATCCCGGGAATGAATATCCTGATGAGTACTCAAGCCTGATAAGGCCATTACAGAATTCGGTCAGTATTCGTCTGGATTATGCCTTGCCCCTTACTGACAGACTGAAATTCGATGCCGGACTTAAAACAAGGCTTCAGATAATGAATGACAGGATGCCTGAAGGATTTAGTTTTGGAGAGAATGTTTTTGCCGCTTATGGCTCGCTGGCAAGAAATGGGCTTAAGTATACATTTGTCGGGGGATTAAGGGCAGAAAGATCAGCAACAGGATTGAGAGGTAAAACGATATTTTCCGATATAACAATTCTTCCGCAAATGTCCGTCATCCGCAAGCTCACAGATAAACAGACTCTTGAAGTGTCATATAATGCCACCACTTACCGGCCGGATATCTATGAACTAAATCCTTATACAAGTTTTGTTGATCCTTTTTCGGTCAGTAGAGGCAACCCTGATCTTGAAAGCGAAATCACACATAAACTTAAACTATCCTGGTCACGGTCACCAGGCAATAATTTCATTACCGCGGGTTTGTTCTATGAGGTTGAAAACAGATCGATAAACAGGTATGCCATTATTCTGGAGAATGGTAATGTTGAGTCTCTGATTGCCAATATGGGGACCATAAGCAAGTATGGAGCCCTGTTTTCAGGATCACTCAGGTTAAATAATCTTATCACTTTCAATCCCTGGTTCAGGATTTACAATATGAATACCTCCCTGAACGAACTTGCAAAGATGAATGATCTAAATGCAAGGGACAAAATGGTTTTTGAAACGAGTGTTTCAGCAATTGCTGCATTCAGACATGGCCTTGCCTTTTCATTTCAATTTCAATATAATAGTCCGGTCATCGGGATGCAGTCAGATTATTTCAGCGATCCGCTCTGGATGATTTCAGCTGAAAAAACTTTCCGGAAAAGAATCAAAGTTGGAATAGTTTCTGCCCTGCCTTTTACAGGATCATTTACATATCAGGGTTCTAAAACAGATGCCGGATCCATTGTAATGCAAAATCAGGGGGATCTTAAGCTGCCTGCACTTCCTTTCTGGTTGAAATTCAGTTATCAGTTCAGCTCAGGAGAAAAGAATAAGCGGAATACTGCTTCCAGAGAGGACATCATTAATGTTCCAAAGAAGGGATTTTAGTTCAATCCTGTTCAACGGCCGATCAGAATGCAAAAAGAGCTATTTTTACAACTTGCAAGGAAACAGGAAATAAGCATCTGTAATCATGAATAGCCGGAAACCAAAATTCAAGAATACGATTCCATCAGACCCCGGTAGCTTATCTGATCAGAAATTTGGTTTCTTTAAGTGTATGAAGACTAATGTTATCATTTTCAGCATTATTATTTTGTCAATAGGTTGTTCCTCCCGTAATCACCTTAAATTTCAGGGGGTACCTATCAATGGTGACCTGACTGTTTTCACGGAAGAGTTGATCCGAATGGGATATCAGGCGGCTCAGACTGAAGAGGAGGATAAGATGAAATTTACAGGGAAATTTCTGGAAAAAGATTGCAGCATCTATCTTTCTACCACCAAAGAGAGTCATACTCCTTATATGATAAGGGTAGATTTGCAGGAAGAACCATACGACTCCCTCAAAATAAGTTATGAAAGGCTAAAGGAATACTGTGCTTCAATTTTGGGCCCGGGGGCAAGCAAGTACCAGCAGTTCAATAATTCAGCCAGATTCCTGTTCAATGAGCCAAAACTTGCAAGGGACCCGAAAAATGGAGATTTTACGCGGTATCTTGGCCGTGCCGGGAATGTATACCTTGAAGTGAAGTTTGATTACCTCTCTATTACATACCTTGACAAAAAGAACAGTGAACTCTCAGTGGTAGAAGGCGGAAAGGAAATCAATCCTGAGAATGGAAAGGAATACTAGCTTCCCTGCTTTTAAATGGAACCCTTCTTAAAATAAAATATCCAGACAAATAACAGCTTAATATGTTAATTTACTATATATTACAGCTCCTGCTGTTTGTGCCGGATGCAGGAATGATTCTTTTCCTTCTTCCTGAAATCACTGCCTAGTCCTTCACGCATCGAACGGCCATCCCATTCCTTTTGTCATAATTATTATCATCAACAAAAACAAAGTCATAGTAAAGCATAATGTTATTTGCCCGGTCCGGGTCAGTCTCTGTAGATGTCCACCAGTATCCTGCCCAGCCGTAACTCATGGTGCTTCCAATCTCATTGATCCTTCCGGAAGGAAGACCAGTCCAGCCTGATTCATTTGTGGCTCCTGCATTCGGGACTTCCCAATGGCTTGTTCCGGCTTCCTTCATTTTTCCTCCCGTATTTGTTGCTCCATCAAGAAAGTCAATCAGGTCAGTGTATTCACTATAAGCAGGGACATGCCATCCTGTGGGGCACAATTTCCCGGTTGAAATCGTATACCAGTTATACATAGCTCCGCAAATATCCTTGTAGACTGCAGGAGAATCAGCGTACCAGGCATGAGCCGGGGTTGAAAGGGCTGTCCAGTCCTGCGGATTATCAACAAATGGTATGGGCCCGCCATCATTATATTTAGTAGTTTTCAGATTCTCGGCCATCCAGGTCTGATCACCTATTATAACGGTTTTGTAAACATTGCCTTCCACATCCGTTACCGAACCATATTCAATACCCGGATTGAAGTTTATAGGACTCAGTCCGTCAGCTGTTTTAAATGCAAGCTCATTACCATATGTTGTTCCTGTTTCTGTTGTAGCATAAGCCCTTGCAAAATAATCCGTACCCGGCAGGAGACCGGTAAGAAAACTGTCAAATGATCCCTCTCCTGAACCATTTTCATTATGCCAGCCATCAATCGACGGACCTGATTCCGTTCCCCAGCAGACACCCCTTGATAAAATTACTGAACCCCCGTTTGCATCGACACTGCTGCGTATCACAGCTTCTGTCTGACCAACGTTAAAAACATCGTCTGTCGTAATGACAGGAAAGACCTGAAGAGTAGTGAAAGTTATTTCATTCCCGTAGGATGTCCCAAGACTGTTGGTTGCCCAGGCTCTGACATGATAAGTGGTCCCATGAGTCAGTCCCGTGATACTGGAGGCAAAAGTTCCCGGACCAGCTCCATCGCTTGTTGTGTTATCCGAAACAGTAGGGTTGGAATTGGGGCTCCAGCAGATTCCTCTGGAGGTTACAGGAGAGCCACCATCATTTAGAATAGTGCCTCCTGAAACTGCAGCTTCATGAGTTATTCCTGTGACCTCAGCTGTATTGAGTTCGGGCAGTGAAGCCTGGGGCGTTTCGAATGTTACTTCATTGCCATAGGCTGTTCCATTATCGCTGACCGCATATGCCCTGACATAGTAAGTTTCTCCGGCTTCAAGTCCGGAGAGCAGACTGACAAAAGCACCCGGTCCCGAACCGTCAGATGTGTGCAGGCCTGTCAGCATTGGATTTGCAGCAGTTCCAAAGCAGACTCCCCTTGCGGTTACTTCTGCTCCTTCGTCAGAAATCACATTACCTCCCGATACAGCTGTATTAGCGGTAACTTCCGTAACAGGTTCGGTGGTAAGTACCGGAATCCCCGGTTCCTTTTTACAGCCATTGACTGTAAGGAATGCAACGGCAAAAATCACAATTGCCAGATAATCAGCTTTTTTTTTCATTTTTCCCGATTTTATTATTAAGATTTACTCCTGAAATCAATGTAGTTTTACAAACAGTCCCATGACCAGTACCTGAATTGTCTGGACTGTTAAGGTCGGTTACATTTTTTTCCTGCTCTTTTATGGCCGGTTATTCGTATTCAGAACTCATTTCATCGATACTGGAGTCCTTCTTTGGCACCGGAAGTTTCATTCCCCGGTTGATGAATTTCAGGGCTTGATTCAAATTCTTCCCTTACCCTGAAAACTTTGCATCCCTGAGCCGGGACCTTTCCGTCTTTTCAGAAAGTTCATAAAGACCATCGGGAAGGAATTTGAGGGAAATGATCGAGCCGGAGCCCTGGAAAATTGAAGAAGCCCTGATCATATTTACGTAATTAATTACGTAATTAATTACGTAACTCCAGAATCCGCCATTTTCTTGCTTTTCCACAGTGTAACTTCAGGTCTGTAATTTTCAGCACATGTATCTGCCAACACTAATACCCGCCTCAACATCTGAGGTGGTTAATGTTTCTGTGCAGTAAATGCGAAAATGCATGGAATTCTGACCCCGGTATTGCAGAATAATCTCAAAATCAGAGATACCTTTACCTGGTCCGGAAGATTTTCTGACAAATGTTTCATTGTCCCTGAACAGCCGACTACTAATTAATCTATTCATAGTCAATAATTTGGTGCAATATATAATATTTAATTTCTATACTGTACCAGGGGTATATTTTTATAACAATTGGCAAATCAAAAAGTTTACCCGCCAGCAAGGTGAAAGAACTGATCATCAGAATATCTGACAGTGTTTTGCCACAGCTATCATAGAGCAGGCTCAGATTTATTTGACTTCACCTTTCTGTTATCGTAACTTGCATAGACACAGGTGGCTTGTAAAATATTAAATCAAAAGAAAATTAATTGAAATGAATACTCTCTTTCTTGTTTATCTGATTGCAGAAGCCCTGTTTGGTCTTGGCTTCCTGTTCCTGCCTGCAGCATTAATGGGCCCCATGGGCGTTACCCTTGATGAAACATCAATTACTTTTGCACGGATGTTTGGATCACTTATAATAAGTATTCCGTTCCTGTTGTATTTCGCACGAAAATCAGCAAATCCCGAATTTAAGAAAGCTGTGGTTTATTGTGTCCTGGTTTACCTTTTTGTAAGTACAATTATTCTTTTACTAGCCCAGTTAAGAGGCCTGATGAACTCCCTGGGCTGGTCTGTCGTTCTCCTGCATTTTGCATTCTTCTTATGGTTTGGTTACCATGCTCTTGCAATCAGAAAAGCATCAGAATAAAACAAAAAAATATACCTTCATGCCGAAGCGTCTCTGGAACAAAACGAGTTCATACCTGATTTTAACCGGAGTTTGTACCGGAATACTGTTGCTTGTTTTGCTGGTAATAACAATTCTCGATTTGACGGGCAGGGGGGAATCTATAAATGATAGTCTTGCCGAGGGAATAGTATTTTTTATATGCATTCCCGGGATTTTAATCGGCACTTTTGGTGCAATTATTTGTAAGATCAGAAATAAATTGGCTCATAAACAATAATGTATTCTCAGGCAGGCTTTGATAACTAAAATAAGGCCCCGGGTTTTATAAGATTACATATTTTGGTCATCAGAATTGTTTACGCCTCTTTTATCCGGCCAGGAAATCTATTTCCCTGCCTTAGGTGATGCGGCCAGTCCGGATAGCTGGTTAGATTTAAGTTTTTTTCACATTTTTTAATGCCTGTTTACCTTACCTGTTGTTTCATTTTTGAAAAGCAACCTGTATTTTTAAGCTGAGTCTGCCAGAGCGGATTCATATACAGGGGAAATCAGCGACATTTCTGCCAGTTAAAGCAGGATTTTGCAGATATTTTCCTTCTCATAAACGGGAAAGGCCGGTGGTACTTAACATTTATTTTTGCCATCATGTTATTCAGGACCAATAATATAATATAAGTAAACATCTATTTTAAAATTAAACAACCATGAAAAAAAAGAAAAAAAACTGGTTCTTCCCTTTAATTATTGTGGGAACTTTGGTGATACTAACGGCTGGCTGCGAGAAGGGCAGTAATAATGATGATGACGATTCGGGACCTAAAATAACCGATATCGATGGAAATGAGTATAAGATTGTAACTATTGGTTCCCAGATATGGATGGCCGGGAATCTGAAAACAACCAAATACAGTAATGGGGATCCCATATCTAATGTCACAAATGTAAGTGAGTGGAGTTCCCTTTCAACGGGAGCCTATGCCAACTATGGCAACGATGCCAATAACGGAAAAACATATGGCAGGTTGTACAACTGGTATGCTGTGACGGATAGTCGCAATATATGTCCGACAGGATGGCATGTTCCCTCCCATGCAGAATGGACAACCCTTGCAGCGTCTCTTGGTGGCGAAAGTCAGGCTGGAGGTAAGCTCAAGGAAGAAGGAACAACAAATTGGAGCAGTCCCAATACAGGAGCCACAGACGAAAGCAATTTTAAAGCCCTTCCGGGAGGTATCCGTGGTGTAGGAGGAGCATATTCCAACAAGGGTGATTACGGTTACTTCTGGACGGTGACTGCCAATAGCTCCTATTATGCCTGGTATCGTTACCTGTATTATATGGGGGCCGAGATAACATCAAGCAGTGAGGATAAGAGAAGCGGGTTGTCCGTACGTTGCATAAAAGATTAACTTATAGTCTGACAGCGCTTTAGTAATATAGGTGGTATTTACTTCAATAGTTCTACTGATATCCTTCCGGTCTGACTGGAAGAATGTCCAAACTGCAAAAAGACGATGATCCTGATAAAAGTACACCGGATTTAGTCAATCGTCTCACTCCTGTTATAATTATCTGCTAAGTGCAGTCAATATTTTTGAGCCACCGACCAGCCGGAAGGAAATAAACCTTCCGGCTTTTGATTGTGTTGCCGGGGCTTAACAAAAGAATATACTTATTGGAGGCTTGTGACAGTCAATAATGCCGAACTTAAAAAGCCATAGCACAGGTTTTTGCAGTGTCTGAAAGGCCCCGAAATAAACTTGACTTCTGTTCCCGGAATGTTTAAATTTGATAATGAGATAGAAAAGAATTTTTTTAAGCCAGATTTCTGTAAGGATCACTTTAGTAATATTTCACTTTTATAGCGTCTTCGTTTAATCTTTCTGTCATTTTATAGTGTTTCCTTTTATGAATTCAAAAACAAGCATGCAATGAAAAAATCACTACTACTTTCAGCAGGAATTGCGTATTTGACTGTAATTCTGGTTTCCGGGGGATGTTCAAGTAACAATGGACAAGTAAGTGAAGAACCTCAGAAAAAAGTAACGGTATATCTGAGATCAATCGAAATCAATAAGAAAAAACATCTCTCAATGTTCGACACAAACGGAAATCTTGATATAAATGACAGTCTTGTAACATATGTCATGGCAGGCGGGACCGTCATCTGGGACCTTGATAAAGCAAGCGGGATCAAGGAAATAGATAGAATCTATTCCAAGAGTAATGGACCGATTTTCAGGGAAGATGCAAAAGGAATTCTTTTCAGTAAAAAATTCAGGCTTGAAGTACCGGAAGGATTAACCGGAGGTACGCAGGAAGAATATTTCATTGATTATTACGATCAGAATGGTTCAAAGATAACAAGAGATCCTTATCTGAGAATAGTACCATAATATCTGTACGATAATGTGTTATCGTCTTGTTTCTGTTTTTGTGATTGTCCTTTCGGTGACGATCTTTCCAACTGACACTGTTAGCGGCCAATCCACCGATAGTCTGGTGTATTTACTTGAAAACGACCTGGTCGAAAATGATTCAGCCAGGTACGAACTTCTGTCAAGGATCATAAAAGAGTCATCTGATGTGGAAACCAGGCTGAAATATTGTGACCAGGCCATAAAGCTTGCTGAAAGACTGGGCACTATGCTTCCGATGTCGTATATTCTAAAAGGCACATGTTATATGGATTCCGGCGATCTTGTATCGGCGCTCGAATGGTTTATCAAGGCAGCGAATTATTACAGGGATAATGACGATAATATTGGACTGGGTACGGTTTATACCTTGATAGCTGAAGCCTATAATAAGCAGGGAAACCATACTAATGAAAAATTATACCTGCGGAACGCCATCGAAATCTTCAGCCAGGAAAATGATTCGCTTAAACTTGCCATTTCCCTTACCAATCTGGGTTACGCAAATTACGGCATGAAGCAATATGACAGCGCTCTTATCTATTACACCGGTACAGCTGATATATACAAAAACCTGAATATGCAGCTCGAATACGGGTTAACTATAGGTAATACAGGACTGGTTTTTTCAAAACTTTCAGATTTTGAAAGGGCGGAAGAGTATCTGCTGAACGCAATAGAGATACTTTCAAAACTTGATGACAAAAGGGGAGTCCCCGAGTTTATGATCGAATATGGAAGTGTACTTCAGAACAAGGGAGAATATGGAAAAGCAATTACTTATGCATCAAGGGCCTTTGACATTGCTGAAAAGAATGACATCAGGGAATACGTACGTGATGCTTCCCGTACACTTGCCGGGATTTACCAGTCATCCGGAAGGTATGACAGCGCATTCCATTATCTGACATTGTACATAAATACCAACGACAGTATTGTAAATGATGAGGCTATCCGGAAAATGGCGGATATGCGCACAGAATTTGAAGTTGCCAAAAAGCAGACGGAGGTTGAGATCCTGGAGAAAAACAAGATAATTCAGCGCATGGTTATTTTTGGATTGGGAGCCATCCTGCTGTTGGCAATAGGCATTATACTGCTTTATTATTCCAGCCTGAAGCGTTCAGGAAAACTTATGGCCGCCCTTGATGAGCGACGGTTGCAGCTTGAAAAACAGAGCTCGGAACTTAAAGAAATGAATAATACGATTGTTAAATCCAATGAAGAGCTGAAGCTGTTGTACGAAATCACCAATGCTCAGAAGCAGGAGATTATCAGCAGCATAAACTATGCTGAAAGGATCCAGAAGGCAGTCCTGCCTCCGGAAGATTATGTCAGGGAGCTGATCAATGAACATTTCATATTCTATCAGCCAAAAGAGATCGTCAGCGGTGATTTCTACTGGATAAAACAGATAAATCAGTATATAATCCTGATATCCGCAGATTGCACGGGCCATGGAGTACCCGGAGCTTTGATGAGCATGCTCGGCATAAGCTATCTGAACGAGATTGTTCAGAGAAAAGAAATAACGATGGCAAATCAGGTTCTTAATGAGCTGAGAAAGGAAATCAAGCACTCTCTTCGTCAAACCGGGAAGAAAGAAGAATCAAGAGACGGGATAGATATGGCTTTATGTGTTATTGATACTTCAACCAACATATTGCAATATTCAGGCGCTTTCAGCCCGCTCTATATTGTTAGCCATAATAATGGTGAACCCGTTCTCAGGGAAACAAAAGCTGATCAGATGCCTGTAGGTGTTCACTTTTCAAGCGATAAACCATTTACGAACCATGAAATTCAGCTTGAAATAGGCGATACTTTTTACATATCTACTGATGGTTTTATTGATCAGACAGGGGGAAGTAACAAAACCAGGTTCGGCAGCAGTAATTTTAAGAAACTGCTTCTTGAGATTTACGACAACCCCCTTTTCGAACAGAAGCTTATCTTGCAGCAAACTCTTAAAGACTGGATGGGAGACAATCCCCAAAGGGATGATATACTGGTAATTGGTGCGAGATTGTAGTTTGTTATTGGGAAATCAGGTAACAGTTTTTTTTATTCCATTGTTATTCCATACTCGCTGCGTAATCCACAGTAGTTAACAAAACTACAGCATAATTAATCTTAATTTTTCTACAAAGAACAGGCTAATCCCGGTTGAAGAAGGGAAAGGCAACTAATCCTGAAAATGGAAAGAATTTTTAACTTTACGGGTCTCCCGGGGGAGCCTCTTAAATGATTTGCACTTTGGCCCATGGAAATACAGAATGAGGAAAAATTTATCAAAGGGGTTGAGAGCCTGATTAATCCTATGGAAGTCAGCAATATCCTGTTCTTCCAAAAACTTAAGAAACTGTTACCGGCGGGTATTTTCAGGCGATTTCTTTACAGGGCTTCACTTAAAACTCCCTATATCGGCTTTGCGATTGATCCATACAGTCTGTTCCTGTTCTTCAGACTAAGTAACATTGATTATGCAAAATCACTTCTTCCCGGCCGTTATGAACTGGCAAAGGCAAGATTGTTTGAAGATGATGAACCTGACTACTACATGGGTATCGGTAATCTTAACACACGCGCGAGTACTTTCTGGGGTACACGCCAGGAGGTTTACCTTATAGCAAAAGACAAAGAAACCGGATTATTATCTTTCATATTTATTGACATATTAAGTAACACAATTATTGCCCTGCCAACAAAAGGTATTGTTGATCCAAACTGCGAAAGAGCTGTTTTTACAACAAATGCCAAAGGAGAAGTCTTCCTTGACATTCAGGAGAAAGGTACAGGCAGGAAACTATTGCTGACAGGCAGTCTGAAAAGGGGAAAATTACGAAAACTCGACCAGGGGCTTTGGCTCATGGGTAATACCTCAATAGGTCACTGTAAAAGATACTTAAAAGGAAAAGACATTCCGTTTGCTGTGATATTTGATCCGGCCGAAGTCATTGAGGCACTGGATATTCCTCCGGAAGATATCAAATTAACTGCAAACACCCTTTTCCCGGGCCTTGCAGATCCGGAAATAAGCAGTGTAGTATGTTTTCCTTTCGCTCAGCACTACATTGCTGACAGTCCGGGTTGTCATACCGAAGTTAAGGATCGGAATGATTTGATCAGCAAGTATAATAAACTTGCAAGCTCTGAAGATTTCGTAACATTCTCTTCCAGGACAATTGTAAAACAGTTATCCGTTGGAATAATTATTTCCGTAATTATTGCGATCCTGCTTTTTATTTTCCTGTGAGGTTTAAGAGGTTAATATTCTTCGTGCAGCCAGTTTCCCGGTTAATATTGACATAGGCACCCCGGCCGGACTATAGGTCCATTGCCCCGCCTGAAATATCGAAGGGACAGGTGTAACAACTGCCCGGTTTGCTGAGAGGACTTTATTGATCACAGGAACCGGTTCGCGGAAAGACCATCCGGTTATAGCTCCCTCCGATGATCCCACTCTTTTTGCATAGCTCAGGGGAGAGAATGAAAACTGATATGTTATCTTATCCTTCAGAAAGGGATAAACCGAACCGGCAATTATTTTGATTATTTTTTCTTCAGTCACAGTAATAAACTCGTCGTACCATCCTGCATCAGCAATTTTTTTAAACAAATCATAATCAGCCAGTATACTGATGATAAGTCCCGTTTTTCCTTCAGGTGCCATACCGGGATCTTTCAAGGCCGGTATAGAGATTTCGAAGGTGTTAAGTGAAAGAAATTTATCAAGCCATTCGAGTATAGCTGACCTGTCGGGGCTTCCCGGTTCTCTTAGAATACTATCGATCTCTCCCCACCGGATTTCACCCAATCCCTTTCTTGAGGGAGAGTAGAAAAAGTGGCCGTGTGCAACTATACCAAAGCTCTCCGGAGGCTCATCCGCTTCAATATAAAGAGTAAAAACAGAGTCCCCTCCCCTTCTATCAAGTAATCTCTTTTTTTCCTTTTCAAATTTCCTGACAATCTTCGGAGACAACTTCTCTGTTAAGGTGATACTGTAAAAGGTTTTAAGATCAGCTGCCCAGACAAGATTCTTATACATGTAGTCAGCGCCGTTCTGATCAGTTATCCTTTTTTCAGAAGCAAATACTTTTTCGACGAGCGTTTCCCGCACCACATTGCCTCCCCATTCAAGAAGTTTTTTTTCCAGTGCTTCGGCAAGTTTGCCAACTCCTCCCTTTGGGTAAAAGTAGTCAAGGTAAAGGGAGAAATAGCTGAGGGCAAAAAAGGCAGGAGTATTCCTGAAAAAATGCTGTGAAATGATATCTATGAGTGACTGGTTTTTAAGAATCTTTGCAAGAAAGGGCTCTACCGGCACATCCATCCTGTTTATTTTCCCTATAGTAAGCAGGAATTTAGGAAGCCATGGAAGAAGTTCCTTAAACAGATAAGTTCTGTCATGAGACAGATCTTTGAAATTGGGATTTTCAATACCGTAAAGCACATCCATGTGCTTCATAACCTTACGAATAATTCTGATAATATTATCCGTTTCGGCTTCACTTCCGGGATACAATCTTTTCAGAAGATTACTGTATTCGCTCAGGCTGTCAATATCTTTGATATTAAGGATTTCTCCCTCCACACCAACTGAAACGTGACTTTTAACAACATCGAGTTTTATTCCAAGTTCGTCCAGCATTGGGAAAATGATGCCCGCATTTTCCAGGGCTCTGATTCCGGCGTCAAACCTGATTTCATTATGTGAAAAAGTATTTACAAGTCCTCCGCATTCCCTGTTTTTTTCAATAAGCAAAACCTGCCGGCCTTCTTTGGCAAGATATGCAGCACATGTCAGGCCGGCTATGCCTCCTCCGACGACAATAGAATGATATTTATTTTCAGCCATGGATGTCTATAAACTTCTGGTAATATCGGGGACTCCGGTCATTTCAATGCTTTTTGCCCAGATCTCATATGCTGCTTCTTTATCGACAGCAGGTGGTGCAGGGTCTTCTTCAGTAGTCAGATTAAAGAACTTTCCGCTCACCCCTTCCAATTCATCCGAGACTCCAAGAAAGTAAATGGCTTCGGCTGATATTTCTGTCGCCCTGAGAGTCTTGTCAAAGAGATGCTTTTTTACCCAACGGTAAACAGCGCCATTTTCACGTCCCGTATCTGATCTGACAGCACCCGGATGCATTGCATTTATTGATACTCCCCAGGCCTGGTAGTGCTCTGCAAAGACAAGCATTGTCAGAAGTTGGGAAAGTTTGGCCGAACCATAGCTTTTTAATCCGGAATAACGCCTTTTCTCCCAGTTCAGATCATCGGTGCGTAAACCCCATGCGGCAAACCGATGTCCTTCTGAACTGACATAAATTATTCTGGCCTTCCCCTGTGATTTTAACTTTTCGCTCAGAAGAACATTTATCATAAATGAAGAAAGGTGATGAACTACAAACACCTTATCGAATCCTTCAGCCGTAAGTTCTCTTCTTGTCAGATAAATACCTGCATTATGAATCAGCACATCAATCGGTCTTTCCAGTCTTGTAAGTTCTTCTGCAACCCTGGCAGTATCCTTTAAATTGCTCAGATCCGAAATTTTATAATCACATCTGATTCCAAATTCATTTTCAAGTTCCTGCTTTAAGGCCTCCGATTTCTCCTGATTACGATTTATGCATAGCAGGTCTGCACCATGAGAAGCATATTTCCTTGCAGTCAGATAACCTATCCCCGATGTGGCTCCGGTTATAACAACCAGTCTCGATTTAAAATCGTCACGGCATATTTTTGGGTCCAGCCTGCTGTTCCTGATCATTGCAGATATGTTGGACCATTGATACTCCTTAAAATATTTCGCAAACTTCTTATTCTTCATATTACCTCGCTAAATAGCATGGTAGTATCATGTAAAATTAATAATAGTCTGAGCCTGGTTTCTAAAAATACAGGCCCAGGGCAAAAACATAGTCCTGGTTGCGTAAAGGTACAGGCTCTGCACCTGTAGCGTTGGGCATCAGAAGGGTATTCCATCCGACCGTCATGCGGTATTCAAAAAAGAAATCCTTCTTAAGAAGTCTGAAGTCTGCACCGGTTCCGAACACGAAAGAATAGTCAAAGGTGTCTACTCCTTTCATATCACCCGATTCTTCTGTAACTATAAGGGCAGGAGCACCTACATCGATTGTACTGGTAATATTATAATCCCCGTTGATCAAGAGGGATAAGGCTATTCCCGTGCTGCCGTAAATGCCGACATTCTTTATATTGACAAATTTGTATTTTATCACTATCGGCATTTCAAAATAATTCAGTTTATATTCAGAAACAGTATTAATGTCAACAGGGGTTGTAATAGTCACATCCTGTCCCGATCCTTTCATTGCATAAAGAAGTTCCTGCTGAATGCCTACTGATTCAGTTATGGGAAAGTATACGAAAACACCACCAGCATAAGCTATTCTTCCGCTGGTTTTGACTTTGTAGATATCATCAGCAGGTGTAATGCCGTATTGGGTTGCAAGGCTCAGGCCTGATTTAAGGCCAAAGCGGGCACCAGTCTGAGCTGTTAATGATCCATTGATCAGGAAAGCCAGACACAACAAAGAAATTGTTATATTTTTCATGTTTCTCTTTAAGTTTAGTTTAATAATTGATGCTTTCCACTGGTTAATAAATGTTTAACCGAATTTCTTTATCATAAACTTCCTGTAAGCCTTACCGAATCGTGGTATATTGTCAAAAATATCGCCCCAGAGATCATAGTAATCTCTTTGCTCAGTTATTTTGCCTTCCTCATTTAATGTAAGCCTGCTAGATCCATACAGGACTGAGCTCGGGTTCTTCTTATACTTAATGGTCATTTCCCATTCAAGAAAAGCAATATTTTCATGCATAACCACATTTACAATATTCATTTTCAAATCCTTCGACCGCTTAGTCAAACGTTCGGTCATTGCCCTGAATTCTTCAATTCCATGGATCCCCTGAATGGAATCCCTGAAGTAAATATTATCATCATAATATGGAAGGATATGGGACCAGTCAGGTTTCCCTTCTGTGTTATATGTTTTCGACCATAGTTCTTTCAGGCTTTCAACATTTAAAGCTTTGGAACCGGGGGTAATTTCCTGTCCTGTTTGTTTCTCATTCATAATTTAACAGGTTTGAAGGTTAATTCTAATTCGTTTAATCAAGGCAATCTGCTCAGCATTAATCTGTATATATTACCTGGTATTTCCACATTATTGCTTCTCCGGTAAAAATTCCGGTTCCCTGGGAAAGATATCATTTCTTATCTTCATCAGCTCATCGGGAGTATCTATTTCCGGATTTATCTTAACCAGCAAAACCGGACTCAGCCCTTTGTCAGGATGTTGAAAATTATTTGATTTCTGATTCAGTATTTTTCTTGATGCTCCAATAACAAATTGCTCCGACCTGTCAATAACATGTCCGCTTATGGTTCCGTTACCATTCAGAGTCAGATAATTGCTGAAGATCTCCCTTCGTATTAAATAAATCTCACCCTTGAAAAAATTTCCCACGCTGATCTGAACTGTAACTCCCGGATGACCGTCCTTGTCAGGGTCTGTCAGGTTGGGATCATTGGGATCTGTGGATAAAGGTTTCATGGGGTCTCCCTCAATACCCAGGAGGCTTGGGCTCTCGGGACTATATATATGCCATTTCCCGTCTTTCTGCGT
>Ga0116148_1002476_pt1 | contig 18178 bp, 19 predicted proteins | sample AD_UKC055_MetaG_FD_89786 | JGI IMG/M metagenome (GOLD analysis project Ga0116148, IMG submission 89786) | Active sludge microbial communities of municipal wastewater-treating anaerobic digesters from USA - AD_UKC055_MetaG | ecosystem: Engineered > Bioreactor > Anaerobic > Digestate | place: USA... | reverse complement strand
TCTGTTAAAGAATCAGAAAATATTTCTGAAGAATTCATTGATCTTATGGAAAGCGGAAAAATCAGGAATAAAATTCTGCCGCTAAAAGGTTTCAAGTGACAACTAATGATGATTTTTTTATGAGTATGGCGTTAAAGCTTGCTGAAGAAGCCGGAAACAATGGCGAAATTCCGATCGGAGCAGTAATAGTTTTGGACGGTAAAATTATCGGAGATGGTAAAAATTCAAATAGAGAAGAAAATAACCCGACAAGACACGCCGAGATTAACGCAATAGAATCGGCAGTAAGAGCCATCGGTAACGAAAGACTTATCAATGCGGAATTATTCGTCACAAAAGAACCTTGTGCGATGTGCGCAGGAGCAATTATTCACTCAAGAATAAAACGGGTCATCATCTCTGCTAAAGACATTAAATACGGAGCATGCGGTACAGTATTCGATATTTTAGGAAACAAGAAATTCAATCATATCCCCGAAATTGTTTTTGGAGTAATGGAAAAAGAAGGAAATGAAATAATAAAAAATTTTTTTAAAAAAATCCGTAATAGCAAAAAAAAAGACACCCTAGGTGTCTTTGAATAATAATCAAAAAAATTCAGCGGATACATATCCCCGCACCTGAAACAGTGCGCGATATTTCATAATCAATTGTAACAATCTCGGCATCCAGACCGGGCATAACCTCGGCGTCACGTTTTTCAATGGCAAAGCTAACATTACCAAGAACAAAGTTAAATACAGGTGAAGGTTCAGCGCACATATAAGACCCCTTTTACCCAGAGTGTTGAGTTCTATGGATAAGTTTAATTCGCGTTTATTTATTTACAACTAAAATTCCTGACTGGAATTGTAAAAAAACTAGGAAAAAAAATTGAAGTTCAACGATAAAAACATGGTCTTTTTTTTCAAGAACCTTTTGAGATAAAAAATCATTTAAATCTTATTGCAATATTTCTGTTTTTTTTTGTCTATGTTAAGTGAATTTGTGTTTTTATTGTTTGAATTACATTATCTCCTTGATAATTAATACATATATTGCAAATAATATGATAGTTATCAAGTTTTTTTATGAAAGATATAAAGCTTGAAATACAGTCTTGAAATTTTACTATCATTTTCTTTGATGAAGCAGAAATTAGCTCCCGAATTGCTTCATTCAATAAAAAAGATACAGATACTTTATTAACTTTTCTCGCATCAAGACAAGCTTCATACACATCTGGATCAATCGAATAATGAAAAAGCTTCAAACATTTCTTTTTATCCTGATATTTGACAGTTTTCCTCAGGACAGGTTTGTTAAGTTTTGCATATTTTATTACTACTTCAACAAATATTGAGTTTAGCATTATCGAAAAATTCCTTCGACCAATTCTCTTTTTAATCTCATTGAGAAAAACAAGTGATTTTTCATCTATTAATGCAGATGTTTTTAAAATTGATAATTTTATCATGATTCAACCTCTAACTATCAATACGAAATATCTGAATTAATTATCATCTTTTTGAATAACTGATAGTTATCATATTTTATGTCTCAAAACTCAAACGAGGTTATTCCTTTACATTGAAAACATATTGCCACGGAAACCATAACTGTGATATTGTCTCCTTATGACGGAAGATATTCTAGACAGCATCTCTGACGGCGTTTTCACAGTTGACTTCAACTGGAAGATAACTTCGTTCAATAAGGCGGCGGAAAAGATCACCGGGGTAAAAAAAACCGATGCACTCGGTAAACTTTGCGCCGAGGTTTTCAAATCGGATATGTGTGAAAACGGATGCCCTCTCTCAAAAACACTCAAAAACGGGAAACCTCTGATTGACGTTCACGGATTCATCGTCAATCCTGACGGAGAAAAGATTCCGGTAAGCATATCAACAGCTATTCTCAAGAGTAAGTCGGGAAAAATTACAGGAGGAGCAGAAACATTCAGAGACCTTAGAGAGGTCGAACTGCTTAGACGGGAACTTCGCGGAGATTCTTGTGAAGGATTTTTCTCAAGCTCAAGCGGAGCAATGAAAAACATTTGCGGAATTTTACCTGCACTTGCCGAAAGTTCCAGCACTGTATTGATATCAGGCGAAACCGGAACAGGAAAGGAAGTTCTTGCGCGAAAAATTCATTCATCCGGACCAAGAAAGGATAAACCTTTTGTCGCAGTTAACTGCGGAGCACTCCCGGACGAACTGCTTGAAAGTGAACTTTTCGGATACAAAAAGGGAGCCTTCACCGGTGCGGACAAAGACAAACCGGGACGATTCGCTATTGCAGAAGGCGGCACTCTGTTTCTCGATGAAATCGGAGAAATCAGTCAGGCAATGCAGGTTAAACTATTACGTGTTTTACAGGAACGTGAATATGAACCGCTTGGATCAGTTAAAAGCGTCAAAACCGATGTCAGAGTAATCGCCGCGACAAACAGAAATCTTGAAGAAATGATTGATTCAGGAAAATTCCGCAAAGACCTTTATTACAGGATAAATGTCATAAAAGTTGAACTTCCTCCTCTTCGCGAAAGAAAAGAGGATATACCGGGATTAACAGCACGCTTTATAGAAAAATTCAACGCGCTACAGGGTAAAAATATTTCAGGAATTTCATCTGAAGTGTTCAGAGTTTTCTTCTCACACCACTGGAAAGGAAACATCCGAGAACTTGAAAACGTTATCGAACGCGCATTTGTTCTCTGCACAAAAAAAATAATCGGAACAGAACATATTCCATCCGAAATTTTATCGGCGGATACTACAACCTCATTTGATTTCCGATCGAAGAAGGATTCAGCAGAAGCGGAAGCAGTTATCTTTGCCCTCAAACAGAATAATTACAGCAGAACTAAAACTGCATCAAAACTTGGAATAGATAAAGCAACACTTTACCGCAAAATGAAAAAATACGGATTATTGAAAAAAGAATAATTCTTATCTCAATGTAATCGAAACTTAAACTTTTATTCATATATTAAGTTCCGATTACATTTAAAAGATGTTCAATACCCTATAAAACTAATACCGAAAGTAATAGTTTTACCGTCTATATTATTAGAATAAGAGCCTATACCGTAATCAACTGAAAGAAAAACCCATTTGGTTATTTCATAGCCCGCACCAGCATAAAAAAACATTCCTCCTTGTGCTTCGGCTCCCGAAACATCCGGCAATGTCAATGCACGGCCTAATCCTGCATTCAGAAAAAAACCATTATTCTTAACCGGAAAAAACATTCCGTCAGCACACCATGACCACGTATGAAACACTGTACTGTCAATATCGGCGTACCAATACCTGTATTTAAAATCCAAAAGAAATGAATCATTGAATCCGTAACCAACAAGCGCACCTGCCATAAAACCTAAACCACTTTCATTAGAATAATCTGTTTCATATTTTTCATTTGCAATTCCGGTAGTTACTCCCAGAAGAAGACCCTTTTTCTCTCCGTCAGGCCAGGCAAATGCTGCAGAGGACGTGCAGATCATGATTACTGCCATTAATAATTTTACAACTTTTCTTTTCATGTTTTTCTCCTTTTTAATTTAAAAATACTTATCGCCTTAGTTATACCGACTAAACATTCAAATTTTAAATGATTTTGAACCTGCGCAATTAATACATCCTGTAAATCCGTTTTATCCATTGAATTACTAATTACTCATATCACAAAATTCTTATTACTGAATGTTGAAATACAAATAGTGAAATTCATTTTTTTTGATTTATTAAGAATTCACCTCGTTTGTAATAATTTAGTATTACGAACAAAAGAGGTTTTGTCATCGTGGCAAATACGTACTTGTAGAATTATTTTGAATTAAATCCGAAATCAGAAGCCATATTGGCTAATTCTATTTTGTTATTCACTGACAGTTTATTATAAATGTTTGTGAGATGAGTTTCTACAGTACGGCGGGCAATACAAAGAACGTTTGAAATTTCCGAATTAGACTTTCCTGATATTGACATTGAAATAATAGATAATTCCCTTGGTGTAATTCCAAATTGTTGACAAAATTGATCCACGTCCTTATTTTCTCTTGAAACAATCAGAATTGCTGCCGGATCACGAAAACGGTCTTTAACGATACTTATTACAGAATCCGTTGTTAAAACTCTGTCAGGAATTTTATACATGATTTTACATCTGACCGAATCCTGATTACCGCTGGAAATTTTCATCATTTCTGAATATACTTCATCAGAATTAATAATGAACTGTAAAATATTTTTATTTAAACATTCTTCTGTTTTGATCTCTGTTATCCGGCTGAAATAATCATTTAAATCTATTATCTTTTTATCAAATCCCGCAATAACAACAATCTCGTGAATTTGAGCAAGTATTTCGCGGGCAATATCATTGATACCGAAAGCAAGAAAATTATATCTGATAATTGAATAAAAAACTCCGGTCATGTAAAGTCCGAAAAAATACGGCGTAAGAAGCGGAGCTTTATAAATTCCAGCAGCAGGGAATATCATTAGAAACACAAACCCGCCGGAAAATGAAATCAGTATTGACAGAAGAATAATACGTATCTGATTTTTATCCTTGATTAAAACAGCTTTTCGCAAGGATGATATCAAAAAATAAAACATAGTCACAACTGTTATAATTAGAAATGGAGAATATATACAGAACCAGAAAAAGTTATTTTTGAGCTCGTAAACATTTATACCGCTTATTCGATCAATATGTATATAGTCACCTCCTTTGACTAAAAATAAAACTGATATTATTATAAAACCAGCAGTATATAATATTAAGATATATTTGCTCAATTTACGTTTTGAGAATATAATGATAAAATATAATGAACCCGAAAGAAACAAAAGAAGAAATATATTATAAACGGACTGAAGAAAAACTGCTGACAAATTATCTTCGACAATCTGTATGAAAATAGTAAAAATAATGATTATATTAAGAAATATGGAATTATAAAAAAATATCCGGTTTGTCCGGGATCTCTTGTCTTTCAGGTAAATATAAATTCCCAGAATAAAACATCCAGTCAAAATCGCGGCAAGAGTTGTAAGATAAATTATTAAGTACATTATTACTTATTATTAACTGCAGAAAAACCATCAAGAATTTTTCACTTTCAAATACAATTGCATAATTGCAATTTTTCGCAACAACAATTGCAATTATGCAATCTAGTCTTATCAAAAACGCCTCGTTTTGGGGCTTTTTTACATGGCACGGTTATTGCTGTTAAACAAGTATGAAGATTGCAATTACGGTATGGAACGGAAGAATATCGCCGCTTTTTGACTCGGCGTCAAATGTATGCATTTATGAAATCTCAAGGGAAGCTGATTTTTCAAAGCAGCTTATTTCATTCGCCGATCAATCAGCTGAAGCAAAGGCGGACATTCTGCTTCAAAACGGAATTGATCTTTTAATTTGCGGTGCGGTAAGCTGCGATGCCGAAAGAATACTTTCGCAAAAAGGTATCGCCGTTTACGCATATTTGTCGGGCGAAGCTGATGAAATAATTAAAAGTGTCAGCTCAAACAAGCCTATCTACGAAAAATTCGCAATGCCGGGATGCACGCGCAAAAGACAATGCGGAAGAATGCGCCATAGGTGCGGAAAAAACAGATTATAGGAGGTAATATATGCCAAGAGGTGATGGACGGGGACCTGCAGGAGCAGGACCAATGACGGGAAGAGGTGCCGGTTTTTGCAGCGGAAGCAGTGTTCCGGGGTTTTTAAACAGAGCCGCTTCATTTTTCGGAGGAAGAAATGCCGGTGGACGCGGAAGAGGTTGCGGTAGAGGCGGATTTTACGGCCGCGGTAACGGTTTCGGCTCAGGTTATCAGGCATTTAATAAGCAAAGTTTTGAAGAATTGAATGATGTTCGGTATCTAAAATCGCGCGAAGAATTTCTTGAAAAAGAACTTTCAGCACTGAAACAAAAGATAAGGGAATGCGGAGAAAGTGAACAACAAAGCTAAAGAGTTCTTTATAACAAGAAAAGGAAACTGCGCTCAGTCGGTAGCTTCTGCATGGGAAATTAAAACAGGTGAAAGCACTTCAGAAGATTTCACTTCATGCGGAAGCGGACGCGCTCCTGAAGGTTTATGCGGCGCGCTGTATGCGGCATGCGTTATATCCGGAGAAAAATCTGAAACTTTAAAAGAAAAGTTTTCGGTATTTTCCGGCGGTCATGTCAGATGCAGGGACATCAGACTCGCAGGAAGAGTAAAATGCGCGGAGTGCGTTTCACACGCGGCTGTGCTTCTTGAACAGCACGTTCTTAATGAAGGGAATTAATATGAAAATAGCAATTAGCGTTAACAGCTCGGATCTGGAAGATAAAATGGATATGCGTTTCGGCAGAGCGAAAAAGTTCATGGTCTATGACACCGAATCAAAAACAAATGAATTAATAGACAATACTCAGAACCTCAATGCCGCACAGGGTGCAGGAATACAGAGCGCACAGAATGTAATAAACGCCGGAGTTGAAGCAATAATAACAGGACATACGGGCCCGAAGGCATACAAACTGCTTTCTGAATCCGGAGTGAAGATTTATCACAGCGAAGAAAAGTGCGTAAAGGACATCATTGCTGATTTTACAAACGGTATATTAAAAGAAGCCGATTCTGCCGACGTCGAGGGACACTGGATATGATTATAGCCGTCGCCTCCGGCAAGGGAGGAACAGGGAAAACAAGCGTTTCAGTTTCGCTTGCAAAAGCTATTGCTGAGTTAGACTCTAAAGTAAAACTTCTTGACTGTGACGTCGAGGAACCGAACGCGAATCTTCTTCTTGAATGCAGTAGAATATCAGAAACTGATTTCAGTGTAAAAATTCCGAGTCTCGATATTTCATGCTGCACAGGCTGCGGAAAATGCGCGGCGATTTGCGAGTTTAACTGCATAGCCGTAGTTAAGGAGCGCGCCGTGATTTTTCCCGATCTATGCCACAGCTGCGGCGGATGCTCGCTCGTTTGTCCTGAAAAATGTATTTCAGAAATTGAAAGCAAAACCGGGGTAATTACAAAATATTCATCGGGGAAAATACATCTTGTTCAGGGAATTCTCGATATCGGAAAAGCGATGTCGCCTCCACTAATACGCGAAATAAAGAAAAACACAGAAAGCGAAATTGTTATAATCGACTGTCCTCCCGGAACTTCGTGCCCTATGGTAACGGCAGTCAGCAATGCCGATTACGTTATTCTCGTAACAGAACCGACACCGTTCGGTCTTCACGACATGACTCTTGCAGTAGACACTCTCCGTAAAATGAAAATGAATTTCGGCGTCGTAATCAACCGGTCCGATTCAGGGGATGATCGTGTTGAAAACTACTGCCGAAAAGAAAATATTGAAGTCATCATGAAAATCAGGGAGTCCATCGACGCAGCGCGCGCTTATTCGAAGGGAATTCCGCTTTATGATGCTCTGCCTGAAATCAAACAGGATTTCATTTCTGCTTCAAAAACAATAATGAAGCGCGCCGGAGAAAAGATATGAAGGAACTCGTTATAATAAGCGGAAAAGGCGGAACAGGCAAAACAAGCTTAAGCGCTGCATTCGCGTCTCTCGCGGAAAACGCGGTCATTGCAGACTGCGATGTTGACGCGGCGGATCTTCACCTTGTTCTTTCACCGGAAATAGTGAAAAGCGGACTATTCGAAAGCGGAAAACTCGCTTCAATTGATGAATCCAAATGCGTTTCATGCGGTAAATGCTCAGAACTCTGCCGCTTCGATGCCGTCAAAAACAATGGAGGCGTTTTCAGCATAGAAGAAACTTCGTGTGAAGGATGCGGAATATGCGCGCATTTCTGCCCGGCAGGCGCGGTTATATTTGAAGACAGAAAATGCGGTGAATGGTATATTTCAAAAAGCAGGTTCGGCACAGTATCACATGCAAAACTTTTCGCGGGCGCGGAAAATTCCGGCAAACTCGTTTCACTTGTCAGAAAAAACGCGAAGGAAAAAGCCGTTGAAGAAAAAAAAGATCTCATCATAACAGACGGCCCTCCGGGTATAGGATGCCCCGTAATCGCTTCCATAACCGGAGCAGATGCAGTTTTAATAGTGACTGAACCGACACTCTCAGGCGAACATGATCTCGAAAGAATCGCCTCACTTATTAAGCATTTCCGCATTCCGTTTTCAGTATGTGTAAACAGATTCGACGTAAATGAGGAAATTACTTCGCGCATAGAGAAAAAAACTCTTGAACTCGGAGGCATGGTTGCCGGCAGAATACCTTACAATAAAATTTTCACGCAGTCGCAGATACGATCTCTTACGGTGACTGAATCCGGATGCAGTGAAATAGAAAATATTATTAAAAATATATGGGAGAACATATGTCGCAGAATGATGATGACAATTTAATGCTGAAAGAAAGGCTCAAGACCATTAAGAAAAAATTCGTTGTGCTTTCTGGCAAAGGCGGAGTCGGTAAAAGTACTGTTTCCGTTAATATCGCCTGCGCTCTCGCGGCGAAGGGATTTAAAACAGGTCTTCTTGACGTTGACGTTCACGGGCCGAGCGTTCCGACTATGCTCGGACTCACAGGCGCGAAACTCGTTTCAACCGACAAAGGAATCATTCCTGCTGAGATCGGATGCATTCCGAACCTGAAGGTTCTTTCTGTGGGATTTCTTCTCGGAGAAAAAGACGCACCTGTAGTGTGGCGCGGACCGATGAAAGCCGGAGCTATTAAACAGTTTATAAAAGATGTAGAATGGGGAGAACTCGACTATCTGATAGTTGACTGCCCTCCGGGAACAGGCGACGAACCTCTTTCCGCTATTCAGCTGCTTGACAATCCCGACGGAGCTGTACTTGTCACTACTCCTCAGGAAGTATCAGCTGCTGACGTCCGCCGTTCGGTTAATTTCTGCAAGATGCTTAATCTTCCTGTCGCTGGAATTATCGAAAACATGAGCGGATTCGCCTGCCCTAAATGCGGAGAAGTCTATGACATATTCGGAAAAGACGGCGGAGAAAAAATAGCGAAAGATTACGGAATTAATTTTCTCGGAAAAATTCCGATTGAACCGGAACTCGGAAAATGCGGTGATGCCGGTATTCCATACGTAAACAGAGCCGATTCACACGCGTCGAAAATATTCACACACGTCGCGGATGTGCTGACTGAATTAAATAAATAAATAATAAGGAGAAAGATAATGATTAAAATAGCGATACCTGTTCATGACGGAATGCTTAACACTCATTTCGGCCACTGCGAAAAATTCGTAATCATTGATGCCGACGAAACTTCAAAAACAATTTCACAGACAAGCGAGCTTGAAGCGCCTCCGCATGAGCCTGGACTTCTTCCGAAATTTCTGGGAGAGCGCGGAATCAATCTTATTATCGCCGGAGGAATGGGCGGTCGTGCACAGTCTCTTTTCGCCGAAAGAAACATCAAGGTCATTTACGGCGCGCCATGCGATACGCCTGAAAATCTTGTAAAGAGCTTTTTAGACGGAAAACTCGTAACTGGCGTTAATGCCTGCGATCATTGATCGGCAAAAGGTGCACTGCACCTTTTGAATATTATCGCATGGATCATGCGATAATATTCAAAAGGACGATGAGCTCATCCTCGGCGATTATGACATCCTGTCATCGTCTCGCTCGTGCTCATCGTGAGCACAAGGCCGCTTCTCATCCTGTGCGCCACGATGGCGCGAATCCGACGCGGGCAGGATGCCGATACGCGTTGGACAGTGAGATCCCACTCCTGGCTTTTGTCGGGCGAATTCCTCGCACCGGCTTTGCCGGATGCTGCGGTCGCCCGAGTTGGGTCGCGTTAAGCGCGACGTTTGACTGTCAATGATTTCAATAATGACCTTTAAATACATATGTTTTAAATGCTTATTGTTACGAACAATCTAAAACTTTCTGAAAATTGAGATAACAATGCAAACAATAGATTTAACCGAAACAAAAAAAGAAACCTATATCAAAAAAGCTCTTGATTATTTTGATTCAGGATACGCCTGCTCACAGTCCGTACTTCTAGCTTTTTCATCCGACTACGGACTCGACGAAGAAACTGCGAAAAAGATCTCATCGACCTTCGGAGGCGGAATGGGACGCCTCAGACAAAAATGCGGCGCGCTCACCGGTGCATTCATGGTTCTCGGTCTTGAATTCGGAAACACTGAACCGCTCGATATGGAAACAAAACTATCAGCTTACGCCAAAGTACGCGAGCTCGACAAGAAGGCTGATGAAATTTACGGAACAACCCAGTGCGCGGAAATTCTTAAGAAATACGTCAAAAGCACCGATGATGTTGAAAAAAGAAAGCATCATCAGATAATTTGCAGAAAGGTAGTCGGAGACGCTGCCGCGATTCTCTTTGATGTTATCAAAGAGAAAAATTAAAAATGGCGTTCCACGCCCTTTACCCGGTAGCTGCATGGTGTCATGCAATACACAAAAGGTGCTCCGCACCTTTAAAATCCAGTTTGTCCATTTCTTTTGCGTCGCCCAAAAGAAATGGACGAAAGAAAAGGGCGCCGCTGCGCGGTGCTTGTCGGGCGAATTCCTCGCACCGGCTTTGCCGGATGCTGCGGTCGCCCGAGATGAGTCCGACTTCGTCGGACTTTTTAAATGATTTTTCTCTCATTCATCTTTATTCGAAGTGCTTTCGCACTTAAGATTTTTTATCTATCATTAAAATATTTCTAATGTTCAACATATTTATTGATAGAAAGCCATCTCCCGTTTTTAATTTTCCATCGGCTTTGTCAATTTCCAAATACATTTTGGGAGAGGCCACGCAATTCTTTCTTCTTCAAGTCTCAAGTTTCAAGTTTCAATAAACTCAGCTCTTATTTTTATACTCATCATTTTCTCGCGCTTGCGCGCGATGGAAATTTTTGATTTCAGTCGACAATCCTGCCATTCATCACATCTCCGCTTCGCGGATAGAAAAAGAGATGTGGAAGGTAAATACTATCACTTTCCATCAATTTCATAACCTGCCGCATTTATCTTGCCTGTATCATGATTTCTATTAATATCTAACAGCTTGATCTTCAAAGGCTTCTTTTCTTTAAATATTTTATCGACATTTAATGATACATTCTCATCAAAACTTATACACATCCTTTCATAAGGCCATTCTGAATAATCGTAATATTTTTTATAAAAAACAATGCTTTTATATAATCTTTTTCTAAAAACAGATATTTCCAAGATCTTTTCAAAATTTCCGGTTATTTCATTCAATTTAAACAAAGTATAATCATCAGTTTCATTATTTTTTTCGCATACTACATATCTATCCATCAGGTTTTCATTGTCAGTCGAATAATATTGTATGATACTGATATTTTTGCTTCTTACAATTTTACATCCCACATAAGGATAACTTAATCCAGTATTCCAATAAACACAATATCCGGTTGTTTCATCAGCATTGTTATTAAACCATACACCAATTTGAATTTTTCCAGAAACGTTTATTATCTCAAATATATTTTCAATATCCTTATCTTTAATAACATAAATACCTGGTGTCAGATGTTTTAAATTATCAACTTTTGAAACTTTCATTAAACAATCATCACTAACATCATTATAATTATAGATGATTATTTCTTTTTTAATTTTGAATAGCATCGATTTTTTCAAAGCATCATTTACTATATCATTATTTTTCGACCACACAGAATCAGCATAATTAAAATATGAATCATCACTATTAAGGGGAAACATCACCGGCATTATAATAATCTGCATCAATGCTAGATACATATATTTTTTCATTCATTTAGTCTCCACTTCGCAATTTAAACAATCTATATTCTTATAATCTCATTTCAACTTCCAAAAGTAATAAAATTGTTTTATTCTTTTGCCGGCATATTCAATACTGAAACCCAATGCTATGCCGCTAAAAAACAAAATAATCCTAGAATCTGTTTCCATGTAATTCAATAAAAGATAAATCGGCAAAAATAAATTAATAATAAATATGACACTATTGAAAATTACTAAAATAAAATTTTTTTTCACTTTATATACATCCATTATACCTAAAGTATTCATCTATATCCATTTCTTCAAATATTTTCCACTTTTTAGTTATACTTGAATATACATAATATTGAGAGTAATCTATCACATAGAAAGGAATATTTTTTCGAAATACTAGAGCATAACAATTTTTTGCACTATAAAACTTACACTTACTTACTTTTTCATCCGTATTCGTCAAAAAAGGCACATTTGGATCAATATCAAAGTTTGCAACAGGCATTTTATTATTTTTCTTATAGTAATCGTCTATCAAAGTAATATACTTCTGAGATGACAAAATAATAGCCTCATTCTCTTTACGGGTTTTGTATCTATCCGCAAAACATACAACAATCAACAACAACAGTAAAACAACATTTTTCATAAACACTCCTTCGCTATAACAATTACTTTGTCTGACTGATCATTCACCGACAATATGGATAAAAATTATTCAGATACATTACCATTAAAATCTATTTTCGCGCAGGCAGTCTTTTCGCCGACATTATCGCTTTATACCGGGAATCATCGCGAAGCGGTACCATATCGAAATCCTGTTTCATGAAAGCTCGGTCACGCATTCCCTTATCAATAGCCCGGTCAAGCCAAAGAAACGCCGCATCAAGATTCCCTTTCTTCGCAAAAAGACAACAGAGATTGTAATACGGCATAGAATCATCCGGGTTAATCGAAACCGCTTTCAGAAATGCTTTCTCCGCATCATCAAGTTTTCCCGTTCGCATGAGTGCGATACCGTAACCGTTATACACATTAACATCCGGCTCAAGGGACAATGCCTGCTTGTACCATTTTATTGAAACTTCATACAGACGATCATTGCGATAATAATCACCCATTGCCGCGCATGACTTCGCCGTCGGAGTACATCCAGCTTCATGCAGTATCTTCACACATTTCGGTTCACCGCCGGCCGCCGCGTAATCCAGAGCGGTACGCCCTTTAAAATCTTTAAGATTCAAGTCAACTCCGCCTACTGTCAGGTTTCCCGCCAACTCATCATTCTGTCTGAACGTTGCAAGCATGAGAGAGGTTCGGCCCTGACTGTCCCGAATATTGATATCAAAACCAAGAGACTTCATGGATGCAATGTTACTGCCGTCTCCGCGCATGCAGTTGAAAAAAATCGGCATACCGTCGGCATATCTCGCATTCCGATCAGATCCGGCGGCACAAAGTATACCGATGATATCATCTCCGCCATAAACCTTTAGAGCATCACCAAGAGCCGTTCCCCCGTCTGCCCTTGACGCGTTGACATCGGCACCCAATTCTATCAGCTGCTTCACGAGGGCGGCATTACACCTTCTGACTGCAAACATGAGCGGTGTGGTACCGATTGAACATTTTTTGTTCACTGAAGCGCCTCTTTTCAGCAAAAGCCGAATCACCTCTGACTGCTGTTCCATAATCGCCCACATAAGCGGCGTCATCCCGTATTTATCAGTAAAGTCAACCGGCGATATCTTTCCTGCGATTTTCAACGCGCCGTCTTCATCATGAAGCCTGATCATTCTGATAAACCGATACCTTGATACCATTCCCGCATCAGGTTTTTTTGCTCCGCGTGATATGAGAAAAGAGATTCCTTGACTGTTTCCCCGTATTGCGCATAAAGTTACCGCATTAAGTCCGTCATTGCCTCTCGTCAAAACATCCGCGCCGTGCTTTACAAGTTCATGCATAATATCATCCTTGCCGTTTTCACATGCATGCATGAGCGCGCTCCATCCGTCGTTGTCCCGATCATTGACGCGCGCACCCCGATCAAGAAGAAGGCGCACAGCCGAGAGATTTCCCGCGACACAGGCATACATCAGCGCAGTTACACCGCCGTTATTTCGCGAATTAACGTCAGCTCCGTTGTCGATAGCGCACGAAAGCAAATTGATTTTCTTTTGAGTAATGGTTTCCTTGCCATACCGGTTAAGGATTGATGCCATAAACGGCGTGACACCATCCTTGTCTTTCCGGTTCGGATTCGCACCGAGAAGGAGAAGAAGCCTCACATATTCCGTATTTCCGAACAGCATCGCGTCAGAAAACAGCGATCCTTCACGCAAGTCCCAACGTCTCTCAATATTTTGCGGCCATAAATCTTTCAGTTTGACTTTTCCCACTTTCACGAGACCGGCGATCGTTTCGGCTTCACGGCCTTCTGTAATATCGACACCGTAAACCTGCGACACGACAAAAGCTATCTTGCGGATATCTCCTCCGGAAAAAGCATTGTGTAGTACGGAAAAACCCCATGGATTGGACGATTGAAGATCGCTGCCTTTCGAATGAAGTTTTCTCACCATATCTACTGTGACATAATCACTACTGCAGCTCACAGAAAGCAGTGTATCACCGTTTATATTCCGCATATCAGAATCATCAATTTTATCTATGACTTCCCCAATCTGATCATAATTCTCCTCAATAACAATTTGTTTTATCATCATATGGCTTTTAACCGCATCATTCCACTGTCCGCTTCCGAATTTTGCGATCATCTCTACTATCTTTACATTCCCTGAATCAAGAGCAATGTGATACGGCATTATCCCGTCGAGATTTATCATGTCACATTTCGCGCCGAGCATTATAAGTTTTTCGGCAACTCCTGACCAACTATTCCTTCCCCGAACAGCTGCATGAAGCGGGGTATCACCCCGGTAATCCTGAATATTTATATCCGCTCCGGTTTTCACCAGCAACTCCACATGCGCCGCTCGTCCGTAGTGAGCAGCATAATGAAGCGGTGTCTGTCCGGCGGAATTCCGTGCGTTCACAACTGCTCCATCCGAAAGGAGCAGACGAATCATCTGTTCAGAATCTTTATTATTTGAAGACGCCGCGTAATGAAGAAGAGTATTTCCCTCGGGATCATCCGACGCGTTATACTTTGAACCTTTACTTTTGAGAAATCTATACGCATCGACATTCCCCTCTTTGATAGCATCAGCCAATGCAGGTCCGGCTGAACCCCTATCAATTTCCCTGTCCCACAAAAATCTGATTATCTCAGGATTCATATTCTTCGCGGCAGCGCGTAACGGAGACTGCATACAGGAATTACCAAACCATGTATACTCACGATAATTACCCGTGGGGGCGCCCTTCTCGGCAAGTAACGCGAGGATCGCTTCATTGCCGCGTTCCGCCGCAGTAATTAAAAAAGGCTTCCCTGCAGTGAAAAGACTCGCACCATTTTCAAGATAGAACTGCAAAAGAGAAATATTCTGTTTTTCAATCGCAGAAGTAAGAGATGATTGGGATGAACTATCCGTATTTAAAACCGCACCATGCGACAACAGCAGTTTTGCCATCGCAATACTGCGCGCGTTATATATAAGCGGCCGATTCGCAGAATACGGCGTATTGAGAGGAGTACCTTCACGAAAAAGAAATTCTGCCGTCTCAACATCATCTTTTCTTACAGCTTCATCGAGCAGACGAACCTTCTCGTACCAAAAATCGTTTCCGCACTGACGGAATATGTATGAAAGCGCGTGAAAATCCTTAAATTTTATGAATGCACTGATATGCGAACGTATTCGGCCAACATCGCGCTTCATATCAAAACTTTTTCCCATTAACACAGAATAAGTCTCGAAATTTCCGGCCATAGCCGCGTAATCCGCCGGTGTTTTCTGCTGCTCATCGCGCGCCGATTCATATCTTCGATCCTTTCCGAACGATCGGGCATTTCCCGTTACCGCTTTCCAGTGATATAATGTCGCGCCGTCTCCATTTTTCAAAAACCGGTCAACGGGCTTCTCTCCATAAATATTTGCCGTATTGAGTGGTCCTTTTCTTTTCGCAATAAGATAAAGAGCTCGGTATTGCTGTTTTCTTGCCGCAATATGCGCCGCAGTCTCTCCGGACATATTGACCACAGAGAGATCAGCTCCCTTCGAAATGAGATAACATGACGTCTTTTCCGTCCAACGGTCATACAGAACTGTCATGAGCACAGTATTTCCGAACGCATCACGTCTGTTAATATCGGCTCCGAGGATGAGCGCTTCATCAATCTTCGCTGACACTTCATCCTCTTTCGCTTTGCGTATGATTTCGACAAGAAGTTTATTACTCGCGGTCAGTACCGGTTTTTGCGCCCCGAAAGCAAATGACACAGGCAACAAAATGATAACAGTAATTGCGAACATCCTTTTCATAAAAATCCTTCCGTGAGTCTGTGATTTTTTTTTATTTTTTATCGAAACTGTTTCCGGTAAATACCGATTCGGTAAACCGAATCCGCGAGTTCGAGTCGGAAAGCCGTAATGCGGCATTGTTCTCGAAACGACTCCGGATCACACTGACTCTATCTGTCATTAAATTTGCACCGAATATCAGATGCGTCGAACGGTTATTCTTCACCGCACTGTCGGCAATCACCACATCCCGGACTCTGCGGATGTAAAACAGGGTGCGCCCCTCGGTACCGCTGAATGTGCATCGATCAAAACGCACATCAATACACTCCTCCAGCGACAGCGCGCATATAGTACAGTCACGAATGATTGAATCAGCCACCGACACGCCTTTTACCCTATCAAATTCGATGCCGGTAAGTCCGCATCCGTAGATGTCGCATTTGGTTATTTTTATCCCGGTTGTGTTCTCAAACCAAACAACTCCGCCGTGACAATGTTCGGTATCCTTTTCATGTCCAAGCGTCAGTCCTTCGAGAGTGACATCTCGGCAATCATTAAATATTAACACGAATCCGTCGTTGCGCCCGTTTATAATTTCAACGCCTTTTACGCCGCGGATCACCAGACCCTTCACGTGCTGTATCTGCGGTTCACTATATTTGAAAAACAAAAACTCAGTTACAACACCCTGGGCATTGCGCACGTCATACAAGCCGGGCGCACAAACAATAGTGCGATTCGATCCAATGTTCTCGAAAAGTTCTTTTACACTTGTCACATGTATGATGTTCTGCGCAGCCGGCGCTCCACCCATCGCCCTATAACCTGCCGTTACGGCAATAAATATTGTCGAAACAGATAAAATAATTCGTATTTTTTTCATGGTATAATCCCATCATTATCCCGCTGGTTAATCAAGAAGAATATGTTAACCTTGCCGTACAAGAAGTTCAATCCGCAATCAAAAACGTCAGTGGAAGAAGAAATGATCACAAAAACTAGTTAATGCTTGCAAAATATTCTGAGAACTAATACAAACGGAACACATAGATTTTAACTTTTAATTTATCATAAACGGTACAATATATTTCAGAAGCAAATTAAATCTAATTTTCCTTACAGGAGGTGTTTAATGAAAGCATTCTTCGGGTTTGCTTTAAATAATTTTCTCATATTGATAATCCTAAGTGCTCACATTTCCCTTATCTCAGCGGATAGTAATTTAACGTCAACCGGGAAGAAAACCCCTGCAGTTACATGCCCTATTTCAATTGCTTATATTGATTATAACAATCACCCTTCAGAAGATTTTTCATGGTACTATGTCAAGGAAGGCTTTGAAGAAAACGATTTTGAAAAACATATGATCTGCGTAGTTGACGGAAAACAAATCAAATGGATGCGCTTGAATGGAAAAGATTTGCCGCTAAAACTATCTAAATCGACTCAGCAGATTGAATCCGAAACTAAAGACAGCTCATTTTATGAAATCTATTCTGCTGGACCGTATAAAATTCAAATGAATTATACTGCAACATATGATCCGTCTTTAGACAATAAAGGTATGACATACGATGTTGATATTATTGTTAAAAAAGGCAAAAATGAAGTTTCAGTTAAGTGCAAATGCTTAATAATGGAATAAATTTATCACATATTCAAACTGAAAATATTTCCCATTCGAGTTTTCAACATCTATTATCAATCTTGACTTTTTTTTATTTTTTCATAATACAATTAGTATCAATGGTTTTTATTATAACACTTATATCAAAGCAATATATCCGGAGGATATTTCATGAAAAAGTTAGCATTTTCTTTATTTCTTATAACAGCAGCTTTCTCGCTAAGCGGGCAAAGCAGACTCAATGTATCTATTTCTACCAATGCGCCGGATGCTTCTGTTACAATAGATAATACCATAACCAAAAAACTTCCGGCAACAATTTCATTAAAAGAGGGTCAGCACACCTTTGTATTTTT
>Ga0116148_1002475_pt1 | contig 18183 bp, 15 predicted proteins | sample AD_UKC055_MetaG_FD_89786 | JGI IMG/M metagenome (GOLD analysis project Ga0116148, IMG submission 89786) | Active sludge microbial communities of municipal wastewater-treating anaerobic digesters from USA - AD_UKC055_MetaG | ecosystem: Engineered > Bioreactor > Anaerobic > Digestate | place: USA... | reverse complement strand
GTGTGATCTTTCCACTGTACCTGTGTTGAAGCAGACTGGATTGTAATACCGCGTTCGCGTTCCAGTTCCATGTTATCCATTACAGCACCAACGCCGTCTTTTCCACGGACTTCGTGAATTGCGTGAATTTTATCGCAATAGAAAAGAATACGTTCTGACAGGGTTGTTTTACCCGAGTCAATGTGGGCACTGATACCGATATTCCTCATTTTGGAAATATCAAAGCTCATAGTGTATGTACCTCTCAAATATAGTTTTTGCAGTATAGTTTGGTATTATCTGCAATGATTTCAATAGAATTACATTCAACGCATTTTAGCGGAAAAAATCGATAGTTTCAAGTAGCTAACCCTGCTGCATGAAAAGAATGCCTTTATATTGTAAAGATATAAAAAAATAAGTTAATTTCTAAAAAAAACTAACTATTCAATTGAACTGTTATGGAGTATAATTTTTTGATAGAACAGATTAACACCGCTGCGGAGCCGATGCAGTTCTGCAGGAGTCTATGCTCGAGAGTGAAATAAAGGAAGATTATTGTAGAGGAGAAACAATGCAGTACGGTTTTTTTGATGATGAAAACAAAGAGTATGTTATAACAAAGCCCGATACTCCCCAGTCATGGAGTAATTATCTTGGTTCAACCGAATACGGTTCTGTTATAACCAATAATGCAGGCGGCTATAGTTTTTATAAGTCCGGAGCAGGCGGAAGATTTTTACGCCTTCGTTTTAATGCCGTTCCCATGGATCAGCCGGGCCGTTATTTTTACCTGCGTGATAAAGATTCAGGCGATTACTGGTCTGCATCCTGGCAGCCTGTCGGCAAACCGCTGGATTCATATAAAAGCGAATGCCGCCACGGTACCGCTTATACAAAAATTACGAGCAGCTATGCCGCTATTGAAAGTGAAACAACCTATTTTGTTCCGCTGGGACAAACTTTTGAATACTGGAAATTAAAGCTTACAAATAAAGATACAAAAAAACGCAGTATATCGGCTTTCAGCTATTGTGAATTTACCAATCAATGGAACACGACGCAGGATCAGGTAAATCTTCAGTATTCTCTTTTCATTGTAAAAGGTGAACGGCGAGATAATTTTTTACGCATCGTTAGTCAGGATAACCTTACCGATCTTTCAAAAGACGGGGTTGAACTGCAGGGTGATCTTTCTATGAGCAGCTGGATGGCCCTTGTCGGAGCCCCGGTTAGCGGACACGACACAAGCCGCGATGCCTTCATTGGAACATACGGCGGCTATCACTGTCCGAAGGCTGTACAGGAAGGCAAATGTACAAATTCCAATGCATATGGTGATAATGCCTGCGGTACCTTTCAGACTGATATTGAGCTTGCTCCCGGTGAAAGCAAAGAGTTTTTAATAATGCTCGGCATCGGTCATATGGAAACTCACGGAGTCCGTGCTGTTAAGGAATTCGGCAGCCTGGAGAAAGCAAACGAAGAGCTTGCAAAGCTTAAGAAAAGCTGGCATTCAAGACTGGGCAGCTTTTATGTAAACTGTCCCGATGAAGACATTAATCACACGGTAAATATGTGGGGCTTATATAACTGCCTCATTACCTTTGCATGGAGCCGCGCTGCAAGCCTTGTCTATAACGGGGAGCGTGACGGCTTAGGCTACCGCGATTCTGTTCAGGACATATTGGGCGTGTCTGCTGCAATTCCTGAAGAAGCCGAGAAGCGTCTGGAGCTTATGCTTTCGGGTCAGGTGTCAAACGGAGGCGCCATTCCTGTTATTAAACCGGTGGGCTTTACTCCGGGCAGCGAAAATCCTCCTCCCGAAGAAGAATACCGCTCAGACGACTGCCTCTGGTTTTTTAATGCTGTGCCTGCCTATGTTGCAGAGACAGGTAAATTTGATTTTTACAATAAGGTCATTCCGTATGCAGACAAGGGTGAGGCAACTGTTTTCGGTCACTTAAAACAGGCTCTCCTTTTTAATTTAGAGCGGACCGGCGCAAACGGTATTCCCTGCGGACTTTCTGCAGACTGGAATGACTGCTTAAGACTTGGTTATCATGGTGAAAGCCTTTTTGTTGCTTTTCAGCTCCGCCTCGGCTACTCCACCTATGCTGATATTGCCTCCCGTCTGGGAAAAACAGATGAGGCTCAGTGGGCTCTTTCTCAAAGAAAGATTCTTGATGAATCTATCCAGAAAAAATGCTGGGACGGCTCGTGGTTTATCTGGGCTATTGCAGAAGACGGCACTGTTTATGGAACAAAGGATTATGAGGAAGGACAGGTGTATTTTAATACACAGGTCTGGGCTGTTCTTTCAGGGGCGGCAACAATGGAACAGGCTCAAAAGGCAATGCAGACTGTTAAGGAAAAACTTGCTACTCCCTACGGTTTAATGCTCTGCGCTCCTCCTTTTGAAAAAACAACGATTGAAGTTATGAGATCGGTTGTTTTTAATAAGGGTATTAAAGAAAATGCCGGTATTTTTAACCATACACAGGGCTGGGGCATCATAGCCGAAACCATGCTTGGAAACGGTGAACGTGCCTATGAATACTGCAAGGCAGCCCTTCCTGCAGCCTATAACAATAAGGCCGAAGTTCGCCAAATGGAGCCTTATGTTCAGGGACAGACCACCTACTCAATTTTTTCTCCCCGTCCGGGTAATGCCCGTGTTTCCTGGCTTTCAGGAGCTGCAACATGGGCTTACTACAGCTTAACTCAGTATATCTTAGGAATACGGCCGCAATATGAGGGCCTGCTCATAGATCCGTGCGTTCCTTCAAACTGGAAAGAATTTACGGTTATAAGAAGGTTCCGCAATAAAGAAATAGCAATAAAAATTGAAAACCCCTCGGGTGTACAAAAAGGTATAGTATCTCTTATACTGAACGGAGAGAAACTTTCAAATACTCTGCTTCCGGCAGAAAAACTGAAAGATACTAATACTGTAATTGCAGTAATGGGTAAGATTCCTGTTTTTGAAAATACACTACAGAGGATTTAAGATAAGGATGTAATTATGGCTAAAACGGGCAAAAAAGAAAGCGGTGAAATAAGTTTTGTTACAGATCTTGCAGCCGATCTGCGGCAATCGGTACAGTCGGTTTTTTCCGGCAGTGAAAAACCGGTGAAGTACGCAGTAATGGGACTTTTAAGCGGCCTTCATGTGCTTATTGAAGATGTCCCCGGTGTAGGAAAGACAACGCTTGCCTGCGCGCTTGCACAGGCTGCCGGACTTTCTTTTTCCCGTATACAGTTTACTCCGGACATGCTTCCCGGCGATGTGCTGGGAATGAATGTCTGGAATCCTTCATCGCACGAGTTTCAGTTCCGCAAGGGTGCAATTGAAGCTCAGTGTATATTAGCAGATGAATTAAACCGTACCTCTCCTAGAACTCAGTCTGCTTTTTTAGAGGCAATGCAGGAGGAGCAGGTTACCATCGATGGTGTAACCCGCCCCCTCCCTCAGCCCTTTTTTATGATAGCTACACAAAATCCGGTAAGCTTTGCCGGAACCTTTCCTCTTCCCGAAGCAGAGCTTGACCGTTTTGGTCTTTCTTTTTCGATCGGGTATCCGTCTGAAGAGGAAGAATTCGGTATACTTTCTTTAAGAAAGGAAACAACAAAGGCCGGTTTGAGCAAAAATATTCAGCCGGTAACAAACGGTACCGATATTGCAAAGGCCCGTGAATTAATAGCCTCTGTAAAAGTTGTTGATGACGTTATGCGCTACATCATAGATATTGTCAGGCTCACGCGCCAAAGCGATACCATCCGTTTAGGTGCTAGTCCGCGCGTATCTGTTTTTCTGCAAAGAGCTTCTCAAGCTCATGCCGCGTTTGAGGGAAGAAATTTTGTCATGCCCGAAGATGTCATTGCTTCTGCTCCAAGCGTTCTTTCTCATCGTATACTGCTTTCATCAAAAGCCCGCCTTGATCAGTTAAATGAGACTGACTGTATTGTACAGTTATGCTCCAGGATTCCGAAACCAGCAGGCTTATAATATGCGCCTTCGTATAAAACCCGCAGGTCTTGCTGTGTATCTTTGTATACTCATAGTTCTAATTACCTTCAGCGGACTCGCCGGCTATGTATCGGTGTTTATTGCTGTTTTTTTACCCGTACTCAGTCTTATTTCTCTTGTCCATGTATGGTATTCGTGGGCTGCTCTCGCTTTTCATCAGACATTTTCAACTGATCATCCGGTTAAGGGAGAGACAGTTTTGTATTCTCTGCACCTTGCAGATGAAAAACTGTTTCCTCTGTCCGCAGGTTTTTGCTCTTTTTCAAATCCCGGATCCGGAAAAGCCTTTGTGGATGAGATTTCAATACCTTTATTACCGTCTAAACCGGTAACCTATGAGGAGAAAATCCGTTGTGCCTACCGGGGTATCTATATTATGGGGCTAACCGGTATTCGTATTAGGTCTGTTCTTGGTTTATTTGAAACTGAAATTGCAATAGAGCCCAGAATTTTTTATGTGTATCCGGAACTGGTAAAATTTACAAGTCCGCTTGAAAGACTTGCCCGTTCTTCGGGAATTACCGAGCCCGATACTCAGAGTAATAAGGACGACATAACAATATTTGAATATCTTCTTCCGCTGAGGGAAGAGACTTCCGTCCGCTCAATTGCATGGAAGCGCTGGGCTGCTACCGGTATTCCAAGCAGGATTGTTCACGGGCGCTCGCGCTCGCCGGCTCTGCGTATAGTTTTAGATCTGTGGCCGGGTGATGAATTTTTGTCCGAGATAGATAAACTTGCGGCTGAAGATTTGGCTATGACTGCTGTTTTTTCTGTAATGCAGTATATGGCTCAAAAAACAATTCCGGTCAGTTTTTATGCCGGGGAGCAGGAGAATCCGATATTTGTTGACAACATCGATGTTTTTCAGCAGATATTTGATCAGTCTACCGGTATTCTCTTCAATGATGCTTCGTATCCTGGTGCTGCATTCACGCCGGGCAGTGCTGTTCTTCTTATTTCTACAAGACCGCTTGAAGCATTGTTTTCTTCTTACGAGGATGCTCTTCAAGGCGGTTTTGAACCTCATTTTCTTTCCTGTCCTCCTCCCTCTATGTATAAAGAGGAAAAATGTGTTTTTGATGCACTGACAGAGCGGAGGCGAAGTATGGGAAGCCGCAGTCTTTTGCGTATTACCGATACAAAAAACGGGGCAGAGGAGGTCGTTCATGCGTTCAGCCGTTAAATTTTTGCTGTACACTTTTTCTGCTGTTCTTTTTCTGATCATAAGTCTTGTTCAGCTTTTACTATTCATGTACTTTCTTCGATCAGAAGGTCCCCATCTGTTGTTTTTAATCTGGTTTTTATCGGCATTGCTTTTTACATTTTTATATTATTCTCTTTCAAAACAAAACAGGCTGCTTAAAGCTGCAGCAGGGCTTTGTGCTGCCTTCATTGTTTTTGCAGGTATTATAACCGTTCTCATACAAGTGCAGGTAACAAAACGGTCTTTGGCAGAGGCATGGCTTGAACTTGCCCGTTCCGGCGGCGCCTTCGGCTTCTTTTCATTTTTTGCATCTGAAATCTATGCCCTATTTATTTTTGTACAGGCTGTCTTCTTTTCACAAAAAAAATATGTTTCTTATGCTTTTTCTATCTCTGCCGCTGCGGGCTTATGTTACGGAATAATTTTTCATAAGGTGTATCTGCTGGTGCCGGCGGTTCTTCTTTGTCTGCCAGTATATATTTTTTATACCCCCTTATCATTGGCTAAAATACGGGATAGATTTTTTAGAATGCTTTTTCCTCTTTCTTCCACTGTTTTTCTAAGCTGCATCACAGCTCTTTTTGTATGGATGAGTCCCGATCCTTCCATTCCGTCAATACCGATCGATGTGACTCCTCTTGTTCAGCGCATATCTCCTCAGTTTCCGCTTCTTACGAGTATTCCCGGTTACGGATTTTCTACCTCTGCTCAGAAGATGCCAAGGTCTACGTATCTTACAACCCGTTCTCTCTTTGAAGTAAACGGCACGCCTCTTTCTATTCATTATTTAATAACAGAGCGGTTTATAAATTGGAGGGGAACTTCATGGAGTAAAGATACCAGCGGAAAAGAAGCAGAAATTCCTGTCTCAATTTTGGGCGATGACGAAAGACTTACATCGTACCAGGTATCTGATTCAGTACTGCTCACGCTTCTGGAAGATTTTTATACAAGCTTTCCTGTAAAAGCCGATACTGTTGAAATTAGAGTTCCAAAAACTTTATCAAGTCCTTTTACGTCGGATGAGGCCGATACCCTGCTGTTTGAACAAAGCGTCAAGCGCGGTACTCAGGTACTGCTTTTACAGTCTAAGGAAAAATTTTATTACACGGAAGAAGAGTTACACCTCATCCAGTCTCAGGCTGTAAATAACTATACAGCAGTCTATGAAGGTTCAGGACAATGGAAGGCCCTTGTTCAAAATCTTCTTGCACAGAGCGTCGAGCGATCTGGAAGGGGGGCTGTTGCTCCCGGGGAATTTACTTCTGTCGAGAAGCGTGCATATTTAGAAATTCTTCTGGAGTATTTTTCAGAAGGCTTCACGTATTCTCTTTCAACCGATGCCCCGGTTTCTGTTCAAAATCCCATTGAACACTTTTTATTTGAATCAAAAAAAGGTTTTTGCATCTACTATGCAAGCTCCTTTGTTCTTTTAGCACGGGAGGCGGGTATTCCGGCCCGTCTTGTAGAGGGCTTCAGGGTTCAGCTTGATGAAACAGGCAAGGGCAGAATAACCGGATCCTCGGCTCATGCCTGGAGTGAGATTTGGATAGACGGACAGTGGAGAATATTTGAGCCGACACCAGCTTTTATGAGCGGTGATCCCTTTGCCTATGTACGTGAAAATGACCGCAATACCCGTATTCAACTTGAACAGCTCTTTCATGATCAAACCGAAAACGGAAATTCGGGCTATTCTTTAAGCATAAATGCTTCCCGTTTTTTCCGGTCTCAGTATAAACTGATACTCCTTATACTGCTTTGTGTAACATTGTCTGCCGCTCTATTCTTGTTCTTAATGCGTATCTTACGTTCTGCAGATAAAAAAACTAAAAGAAGAGCCCGGATCCTGGTTAAAAAATATGTCAAAAAAAATATTGACAGCCCGGAAAAGAGCGGATGGCTTGAATGGAAAAAGGCTGTATCAGCTTTTAGTGAAGAGGATGCGCAGACCGCCGATGATATGATAACTATAATCTACAGCGGCAGGTAACATTGTTACACTTGTCATAAACAATGCAATGTGGTAAAACGGAGTACTATGAAAAATTCACAATGGGCACTTGTTACTGGTGCGTCTGCCGGCGTCGGAAGAGAAATTGCAGTAATTTTGGCATCCAAGGGCTGGAATCTTGTTCTGGCTGCCCGATCGGAAGATAAATTATCGGTATTAAAAGAGAAACTGATCTCCTCTTATGCTGTTCAGATTGAAGTAATTTAGTCTGATTTATCGAAACCGGACTCTGCTAAAGCCGTATTCGATTTCTGCGCCGGAAAAAATATTGCCGTAGATTTACTTATAAATAATGCAGGAACCGGAGCATTTGGTGAAAGTGTTGTGCTTCAGGATTCTGTTATTCCAATGATTCATCTTAATATTATAAGTCTTACACAGTTATGCGCTCTGTTCGGCTCTCAAATGAAGGAACGGAGAAGCGGCTCAATATTAAATGTAGGTTCTATTGCAGGGAATCAGCCGACTTCTTATTTTGCGTCTTACGCTGCAAGCAAAAGTTATGTTTTAAATTATTCTTTAGCACTGCGGCACGAGCTTTCCCCTTATAACGTACATGTTACCTGCGTTCAGCCGGGATACATTCGGACTGCTTTTGACGATAATTGTAACGTAGTGAGCGAAAAGTATAAAAAATTCTCGCATAAAAACGGTATGACAGCCCTGGCGGTAGCAAAATGCTGCGTGTCATCTGTCTTACATAAACGTTCATATGTACGGGCCGGATTGACAAATAAGATTGCAGCCTTTGTTTCGGGTCTCATTCCCCGCAACTTTTTAGCATGGATCTTGTCTATATCTGTGCGTTCAATGACAAAATAGAGAGTTATTTTTTTTACACGTTAAGGATTTTACATGAAAACAAATACATCGATCTTACCCAAGCTCTTATTTCTTAATCCCCGCTTAGCTTATAAGATGGCGCGCGGATTTGTTAAGATGGGTTTAGCTAAACTCAAGAAAAAAAGAAGCTACGGGTATGATCATATGAAGGATTTCTGCCTCATTTATATGAAGCTTACCCCTCTATGCAACCTTCACTGCGTCATGTGCGGGCAGAGAGGCGACAAGGGCGTCTTAAAGGGCGAATTTGCTGCAAATGAGGCTAAGACCATTGTTCCTCTTGAGGCTTACAAAAAAATGGTTGACGAGCTTGCTGCTAAAAAACCTGTCTATTATTTGTGGGGAGGCGAACCCTTCTTATACCCCGATTTAATACCTCTTGTAAAATATATTCAGGATAAGGGAAGTTTCTGCAGTGTTAATACTAATGGAACTCTGCTTGAAAAACATGCGGAGCAGATTGTCAAAGACCAGTGGCATACTGTCTTTGTTTCGCTTGATGCATTTAAAGACGTCAATGATTCTATCCGCGGAAAAGGTTCCTATGACCGCGTTGTAAAGGGTTTTGAAGCAATTAACCGCGAAAAGCAGAAACAAGGCTCCCGTCTTCCTTATATGGGAATCGTGACAACGGTAACAAATATGAATTATATGTATTTAGCAGATCTTGCAGAAGCAACAAAAGACATGCATATTGACTGGCATATTTACAATCTGGGCACGTATACCAACGACACCATAGTAGCAGCACAGAAAAAGGTAATGAAGGAAAAATTCGACACTGATATTGACTGCCTTGAAGGCTACAATACCGGCTACAACGAAGGCATAGACGGCTACAAACTTCACGATATTTTAACAAAAATTCATTCGACCGATTACGGCGATGTTTCAATCACCGTTCCTGCATTAAACCCGGAAAAGGTCCATGAATATTACGGAAATTTGGAGACGCCGGTACGCGATCACTGCATAGTTCCGTGGTGTCAGATGAATATTAACTATAACGGCGATGTTCATTTTTGCGCTGATTATCCTGACTATATTCTTGGCAACATTAAAGAGCAGAGCATGGAAGAAATATACAACGGCGACCGTGCAAATAAATTCCGTAAAGAAATAAGTGAAAGCCCCGGCGGTATTTTCCCCGGCTGTCTGCGCTGTTACCAGAATATGCTTTTTGGAAAAAGAATTAAGGGATACTAAATTCTATACAGTCAGACTTCAAAAAAACTTGTATAAACACTATAGTGGTGGTATAATTACACCACTATGATTTTAAATCCAGAATATGAGTGTATGAACACTGAATCTTTACGTGTTTTGCAGTTTGCCCGTTTAAAAAATCTTCTTGAACGGGTATACGATAATGTACCCTTTTACCGTCAAAAAATTGACGAAAAGGGTATAACGGTTGCCGATATCCGCTCCCTGCAGGATATTGCTAAACTTCCTTTTACAACAAAAGATGATTTACGGCAGACCTACCCTTATGGACTTCTTGCCGTTCCGCAGTCGGAAATTGTGGAAATTCACATGTCTTCCGGGACTACAGGAATTCCTGTAGTTAATGCGTATACAAAGAGCGACATGGATCAATGGACCGAAGGTATGGGAAGAACACTTGCAGCCGCTGGTGCAACAAGAAACGATACAATTCAAAATGCTTACGGCTATGGTCTTTTTACCGGCGGTTTGGGCGTGCATTACGGAACGCAGAGAGTAGGCGCCACCGTTATTCCTGTTTCTTCCGGCAACACCGAAAAGCAGCTCATGCTGATGAGAGATTTTAAATCAACTATTTTTACGTGTACCCCATCCTATGCCATGTATATGGCAGAACAGGCTGCAGAAATGGGCATCGATGTTAAATCGCTGCCCGTTAAGGCCGGCTGTTTCGGCGCCGAACCATGGTCTGAGAACATGCGAAAAGAAATTGAAAAGGCATGGAATATTAAGGCTTACGATATTTACGGCCTGACAGAAATAACCGGACCCGGAGTTGCATTTGAGTGCGAAGCTCAGTACGGCATGCATTTTAATGAAGACATGTGGTACCCCGAGATCATAGATCCTGTAACCGGTGAACCGCTTCCTGACGGTGAAAAGGGGGAACTTGTAATAACTACAATTCTAAAAGAAGGAACCCCCTTAATCCGCTACCGGACGCGCGACATAACCTACATAATACCTGAAAAATGCTCCTGCGGCAGAACTACGCGCAGAATACACCGCCTCTTCGGCAGAACCGATGACCTGCTGATTATCCGCGGTGTGAACGTATTCCCGAGTCAGATTGAGCATGCGCTCATTGAAATTCAGGGAGTACAGCCGAATTATGTTATACTTGTTGACCGCAGTCAAAAAACACACCTCGATGAAGTTGAACTTCATGTTGAAGTAAATGCTGAGCAGTTTTCTGACGAAACAAAGGGCATGGAAGCGCTTAGGGGAAAAATAGAATCTGTATTGAAGAGTAAACTCGGCATTGCTGTTAAGGTTAAACTTGTAGAGCCTATGAGTATAGAGCGCTCTATTGGAAAGGCTAAACGGGTTATAGACAAACGTAAGATTTAAGGATGGCTGAACTGATAAAAGCCTATACTTCGCTAAAAATAAGGAGGCGGAATTATGAAAATTAAGCAAATATCAATCTTTTTGGAAAATACTGCAGGACGCATTGCAGATGTTACCCGTATATTAAAAAACGGCGAAGTTAATCTGCGCGCAATTATGATAGCAGATACTGCCGATTTTGGTATTCTTAGAATTATTACCGATGACTCGGATAAGGCATTGAATGTATTAAAAGAAGCGAAATTTACCACCCGGACAACCGATGTACTTGCAGTAAGCATAAAAGACTCAGTCGGAGCCCTGCACGATGTTTTATCGCTTTTCGAAAAAAATTCTGTTAACATTGAATACCTCTATGCCTCTTTGGAAAAAACCGGAGACAGAGCTGTTATAATTTTCAAGGTAGAGGACGCAGAACGCGGTATGAAGCTCATAGAAGATAATGGTCTTAATACAATCGATACCTTTTAATTTTATCATTTTGTAGTGTATTGCGGCTGCCTTAATCAGGCAGCCTTTTTTGTCCCCATCTTGCCTTCCTTGAATATTTTTATCAGCGAGGGAGGGAGAAATCCTTGTTAATAGACCAAAATCGATTTTTTTGCTAGAATAAAGATATGGAAACACGAAACATATTTTTAAACATATCACCTTTGGATCACCGCTATTCGTTATCAGAATCAGCTGTGTTTGACAGCCTGTCTTCTTATATCTCTGAACAGGCTGCTGTCATATCATGTGCTAAAGCAGAAATTGCCCTTATTAAGGCTCATTTGAGCGTAAGAGGTACATTGACTTCTGAAATTGAGAAAGAACTCGATACAGTCGCCTGGACGATTGATCCTTCAGTTGTGTATGAAGAAGAGGAAAAAACTAAACATAATATACGGGCTTTGGTAAATGTATTAAAAACTATGGTACGGCCGGAAATTGCACCCTTAGTGCATCTCGGCGCAACCAGCGTAGATATTTTAGATACGGCTCTTTCTGTACGTGTTCGCGACTGCATTCAGCAGGTTGTACTTCCTATTTTGAGAGAATTGGAATTGTGCCTTTGCGATATTGCAGAGCGTGATGCTCAGACTCCGCAGGTAGGAAGAACGCACGGACAGCATGCAGTTCCCATAACTTTCGGTTTTGCCGTGGCTGAATATGTAAGCCGCCTTGGTAAATCTATTTTAGAAATAGAACGTTTGTCAAATACCTTAAAAGGAAAACTTGCAGGACCTGTCGGAGCCTACAACGGCCCGTCGATGATTGTTAAGGACCCCGTAGATCTTGAAAAAAGATATTTATCATATTTGGGACTGGAGCCTTCTGAACATTCAACACAGCTTGTGGAACCGGAATACCTGCTTCGCCTTCTGCTGGAATGCAATGTTGCATTCGGAATCATCGCAAACCTTGCAGACGATTTAAGAAATCTTCAGCGTTCAGAAGTGGGAGAAGTATTTGAGTATTTTAGTGCAACGCAGGTCGGTTCATCAACTATGCCTCAAAAACGAAATCCCTGGAACAGTGAGCATGTAAAGTCTCTTTGGAAGGCCTTTGCACCGCGGGTAATGACTTTTTTCATGGATCAAATATCAGAACATCAGCGGGACCTTTCAAATTCTGCTAGCCAAAGATTTGTAGCCGATTATATATCGGGCTTTGCACTGGCTGCAGCACGCATGAAAAGCGTCGTTTCCGGTCTTCAGGCCGATAAAGAAGGAATGGCCCGTAATTTGGCAAATTCCGGCGGAAAGGTTAGGGGAGGCGTTTTGGCTGAACCTGCATACATACTGCTTGCAGAAGCGGGCGTTTCGGATGCTCATGAGGTGATTAGAAATATTACTCTTGACGCCGAAAAAAATCAGATAACTTTTTATGAAGCCTTGTGCAAGGACAGTTCTTCGTATGCAAAAATTACAGCACAGCTTGAAAAACTGGGTGTTAAGGACGCCTCGGGCTTCTTCGAGCATCCCGAGCGCTACAGAGGTTTAGCTGCCGAAAAAGCTTCTTCTTTGGCAAAAAAATACAGTGAACTAATGGGAAAATCTGAAAAATAAGCATCCGCAGATAGTTAAGCTCTTCGAGCTTTAGGATTACGCAGATGGATACATGTTTTTGTATTACCATAGATGAGCCGCAAGCCGGCGTTATAATTCCTATGGAATGTATGGTATACAACAGAAAGTATCGCTGTGTCGCCGGCTAGCAGCTCACAGCTTACGCCTGTGGATTAAAACAAACCCCGCTTCTTCAGCTCTACCCGATAATCAGTGAAATTCTGCGGCTTTTTTCTTTACTCAACAATAAATTACCGTAATAAATCTTTGGAAGTTAGAATAATCATCGTAGTAAATTAAAATATTCTATTTTTTTCTTATCTGTGTTCATCTGAGTTTATCTGTGGTAATGAAAATTCTGTGATTTCCCCATCTGTGGTCATTTTTTCTGTGTTATCTGCGAAATCTGCGCCATCTGCGGATTAAAACAAACCCCGCTTCTTCAGCCTACCCTATAATCAGTATAAATCTCAGGAATTTATTATTTCCAATTTTTTTTCTGTGTGGTCTGTGCCGCCGGAGGCGTCAGCGTTTTCTGTGGTTTTTCTTATCTGCGAAATCTGCGGATTATTTAGCGCGGGGTTCTATGATTGGCCAGTTTTTTTCCAGAGCAAGTTTTTTAAGCCTCTTATCGGGGTTTACTGCAACAGGAAATCCGGCCGTTTCCATAAGTGGCCTGTCATGAATACTGTCCGAATAAAAAGCGCATTCATGTAAACCAATTCCCAGTTCTTCTGCTTTTTGTCTGACCTTTTTTAATTTTTCTTTGCCGAAAGCAGGTTCCCCAAGGAAACCGCCGCTTGTTTTATCATCAATAAATTCCAGCTTGCTGGAAATCAGCCCGTCTGCCTCAAAATGATCCATAAACGGCTCTACAAAAATATCTATAGACGAGGTTGCAAAATACACGGGACAGCCCTGTTCTTTGTAATCTTTAATAATAGAGGCAATTTCCGGGAAAATTGTTTTTTTGTAGACATCAAAGCATTCACCGGAAATACTGCACACTGTTTGTCTGTCAATGCCTGCAAAATGAGGGAACTTTTTTGTCCAGTTTTCCCAATCAGGATGCATAAACCGGTACTGAAAATAGTAAAAGGGAATATTGCATAGCATTTTGAATGGAATAATTTTTTTACGGAAGGCACTGGTTAAAAAATGCCTTCCGCTGGAACCGCGGATAACTGTATGATCAATGTCAAAAAATGCCGCTTTCGGCTTGTTCATTATTCAGCCCTGATAGTAGTATTTTTTACGATAACATCGTGAGAAGATCCCTCTGCAATTGAGGCTTGTGATACAAGCGTAATACGGGATTTCTCCTGCAGTTCCTGTATTGAAAGGGCTCCACAGTTGCACATGGTATGCCGTATCTTACTCATAGACATTCCAACATTGTCATGGAGGCTTCCCGCGTATGGTACGTAGGAGTCAACACCTTCTTCAAATGAAAGCTGTGTTTTACCTCCCATATCGTAGCGCTGCCAGTTTCTTGCTCTGTTTGAGCCTTCTCCCCAATATTCTTTAACATAATTGCCGTTTACATTAAGTTTATTTGTCGGGCTTTCATCAAAACGTGCAAAGTAGCGGCCGAGCATAACAAAGTCAGCTCCCATTGCTAAAGCCAGAGTCATATGATAATCATGCACTATACCTCCATCCGAGCAGATAGGAATGTAAATACCGGTTTTTTCGTAATACTCATCGCGCGCCTTTGCAACTTCGATTGTTGCCGTTGCCTGTCCCCTGCCGATGCCTTTTTGTTCACGGGTTATACAAATAGAACCTCCGCCGATTCCTACTTTTACAAAGTCTGCTCCTGCTTCTGCAAGAAATAAAAATCCCTCGCGGTCTACAACGTTGCCGGCTCCCACCTTAACAGAAGAACCGAAGGCCGAGTGAATGTCTTTTAATGTTCTTGCCTGCCATTCTGTAAATCCTTCAGAAGAATCAATACAAAGGACGTCTGCGCCGGCCTGAATAAGGGCGGGAACACGCTCCATATGATCACGGGTGTTTATTCCTGCTCCTACAATGTAGCGCTGCTGGGCATCGAGCAGCTCAAGAGGGTGTTCTTCATGGCTTGCATAATCCTTTCTAAATACCAGGTACTTCATACGCCCGTTTTTATCAATTATAGGGAGGGAATTGAGTTTGTGTTTCCAAATAAGGTCATTAGCCTGCTGGAGTGTGATGCCGTCAGAACCGGTAATCAGATCTGCAAACTTTGTCATGTATTCTGAAATTTTTGAATTGGGAGAAGTTCTGTCAATTCTAAAATCGCGGCTTGTTAGAATTCCAACCAGTTTTCCTTCCGGTGTGCCGTCCTCTGTTACTGCTATGGTTGAGTGTCCGGTTTTTTCTTTTAATGCAATTGCTTCTGCTATTGTCTGATCTGGTCTGATATTTGAGTCCGACGTTACAAATCCTGCCTTATGGTTCTTTACCTTAGCAACCATTTCTGCCTGATTCTCTATTGTTTGAGAACCGAAAATGAAAGATATACCGCCTTCTTTTGCGAGAGCTATAGCAAGCTTATCATTTGAGACAGACTGCATAATTGCAGAAACAAGCGGTATATTCATGCTAAGGGGAGGCTGTTCGCCTTTTTTGAACTTTACAACAGGTGTTTTTAGCGAAACGTTTTGAGGTACGCACTCAACAGAGGAGTAACCGGGAACAAGTAAGTACTCTCCAAAGGTATGTGAAGGTTCTTCATAAAAATATGCCATAATAAGCTCCTATACAAGGTATTGTCTATATTTGTACCGGAATTTTGAATTATTAATTCAATAGCTGAAATTCCGGTAAACACCGTAAAAAAATAATTAAAGCAGTATAAAAAATTATGATACTAAAAGTCAAGTATGTAGCCCATCAAGAGTCCCTTATAGTTGGCTTTTTGAAAAATATAAGATACTATAGGCTATGTTTGAAGTACGCGTTGAAGCGGAGTTTGCAGCCGCACATTTTTTAAAAGATTATCATGGTAAATGTGAAAATTTACACGGGCACAATTATGCTGTTTTTGCCCATGCAAGGGGTAAAACACTTGATGAAGGCGGGATGCTGATCGATTTTTCACAGTTGAAAAAAGCCCTGCGTCTCATCTGCGGCTCCCTTGATCATACCAACCTAAATGATCTTGCTGAATTTTCACAAAATCCATCGGCAGAAAGAATAGCTCATTATATTTTTTTACAGCTCTATAACGAGATGCAGAAAATATCACCTTCCTATGCAGATTTTTTATATGCAGTAGATGTGTACGAAACCCCGACAAGCAGGGCCCGGTATGTAAAAGACTAGAAATCCAGGCGGACCGGTACTCCCATCTTAGCGAGGTCTTTTTTAATTGATCCGACCGTATATTCTCCCGAGTGTACCATTGATGCAATGAGCGCTGCATCCGCCTTTGCGCTTGTAAGCACTTCTGCAAGATGTCCGCTGGTGCCGCCGCCTCCGGATGCAATAATGGGGACTTCTGTATGTTCACTTATAAGTTTTGTGAGGGTTAGCTCGTATCCCTGCCTTGTTCCGTCCGCATCTATTGAGTTTAGAACAATTTCGCCGGCTCCCAGTTCAACAGCCTGTAAAGCCCAATCAAGGGCATCGAGTTCTGTAGCGACTCTTCCGCCGTTTATATAAACCCTGTACCCGGATTTCATACTTTCGTCACGTTTCGCGTCCATACCAAGAACGATGCATTGATTGCCGAATATCTTTGCGCCCTGTTTTATGAGATCCGGATTTTTAACAGCCTGAGAGTTAAGACTTATTTTTTCTGCACCTGCAAGAATAGTTGAACGAATATCGTCAATGGTTCCTATACCCCCGCCGACGCAAAAAGGAATGAATACCTGGGAAGCTACCCTGGCAATCAGATCCAGTATAGGTCCTCTTCCCCGGGCGGAAGCCATAATATCGTAAAAAACGAGTTCATCGACTCCCTGTTTGTAATATTCTGCGGCCATATTAACCGGATCGCCTATATCAACATTATTTAGAAATTTTACACCCTTTGTTGTACGGCCGTCCTTAACATCAAGACATATAATTATTCTCTTTTTCAGCATGAGTATTCCTTAATAAAGTTTTTTAAAAGTGCTAAACCTTGTTTTCCTGATTTTTCAGGGTGAAACTGCATGGCATAAATTGAGTCTTTATGCAGAATGGAGGGAACTTCAAAACCGTAGTCACAGGTACCGTCAATTATCGAGCTGTTATCAGGCTGAATTACATATGAATGAACAAAATAAAAATCACTGCCGGAGGGAACACCGTCCAGAAGCGGATTGGTAGAAGATGTAGTCTGTTTCCAGTCAATACTATTCCATCCCATATGAGGTATTTTTAATGAAGAATCGGTAATACCCTTTTCTTTGAGTATGGAAGAAAAGCGGCGGATAGTCCCTTTTATAAGACCAAGACAGGGGGTGTCGCCTTCTTCTGAATGATCAAAAATTATTTGAGAGCCCAGACAAATGCCTAGAAGGGGTTTGCCCTGTGCACAGAAGTCCTTGAGAAACAGATCAAACCCCGATGCTTTGAGCTGATTCATGGCATACGAGGCTTCCCCCACGCCCGGGAAAATAAGGGCCGATGCATTCTGCAAGTCCCGGGGTTTTTTTGAAATAAGGTAGGGACACTGCAAAAAAGATAACGCATGTTCTACGCTGGTAATGTTGCCGGCGTTGTAATCTACTATTCCTATCATATGCTATGTTACCTGTACGGCGTAAAACCGTCAAGTGCCGTTAAAAACTGCCGATAAGGTAGATATGGACTTTAACAAAGTATTAGATGTTCTACTAAAAGTTTTAACAGATTACCGTTTGATAATCATCTGTGTTATAGTTATTGTATACCTCAATTTTATGATGTTTGTTGCAAATTACCGCAGAAAAATCCGGGCGAAGAAGCAGAAAAAAATCATCGCTCCTCCGCCTCCTAAACAAAAAAAGAAGGGAGGATCAGATGACGATGATGAAGGAGATGAGGACGACGAAAGCGGCGAAGAAGATTAGGGAAGATATTCTAAGCGGCCTATTTCATTACAGATTGTTTTTCCGGCTTCATTGAGGGAATAGGGTGTTGTACTTATTATTTCATACGGATTTGAAATTTCATTAATCTTTAAACCGAATTCATGGTAGCGTTCGGCTGTATAAAATTCATCCATGTTCAGCACTTTGGGGCGTACAGCTTCGGAGCCGGTATATGAACTTTTAACAAACTTGTGTACTTCTTTATCACTGGACCGTTCAAGTTTTCCAAGGTAAACTCTTCTATTTTTGCGTACATCAAACAGATCATATGAATAATCTCTCCAAAGCTCTATTACCTGAATATCCTTTATTACTTTTCCTGTTTCCGCCCAATAGCTAATGACAATTTCATTATCCCCGTTTTTCTCTGAAGGACGCGGGTTATTATACTCAAAGTCTGACACTTCCTTAATGCTCACCTGATCCTGCTGTCC
>Ga0116148_1002472_pt1 | contig 18217 bp, 16 predicted proteins | sample AD_UKC055_MetaG_FD_89786 | JGI IMG/M metagenome (GOLD analysis project Ga0116148, IMG submission 89786) | Active sludge microbial communities of municipal wastewater-treating anaerobic digesters from USA - AD_UKC055_MetaG | ecosystem: Engineered > Bioreactor > Anaerobic > Digestate | place: USA... | reverse complement strand
GTGGTTGTTTCTATGGTCATTGGTTCCTCCTTCCAGAGTAGTTTATATATTACCGATAACTATCGCATAGCATAATTATTATGATGTCAAGAAGATAAAATGTATGGGTTATACACTAATTTTTATCTCAAGGTCTATGCACACCATTTCGAGGTGAGTGGAGCAATTCATAAGAAGACTTCCATGATTGTTTTTGCAATGGTGTGTATCATCTATTAAGTGACACAAAACTATTAGTTAATAAAACTATTTTATACTGATAGTTTGTATTTTCATGTTATTCGCGATATCATGTAGCAAACTGATCAAAAAATATACTTCACTGCTTCAATTAAAAAGTGCAATTAAATATTGCATTTTAAAATTCGTTATCAATTATTAATTTCTCAAATAAATAATTGCTGGACTATAATTATATACTATGTTTTAAATTATTACATTGAATGTTGAGAGGTAACCTGTATGTCAAAACGTCCAGCATGGTGGCTTCTGATTCTGGCTAAGATTTGGCCAATTACATGGTTAAGTGCGCGGGCAACACAGAGTAAAATTATTGGACCCATTGTAAAAAAAACAATGCTACCTTTTTTTAGCAAAAAAAATCTTAATATCACCTATCTGCCAATCAATATAACTGTTGCTCCTTCAAGTACCCCAATACCTTTATTGATTGTTGAGGCGATAATCAAAAGATCAGCTCACCGTGTTATTATAAAACGATGCACATGCAGGGATGCAAAGAAGTGCAGGGAGCATCCAATAGATTATGGTTGCCTGCTTATGGGCGAAGGGGCAAAAGAGATTGATGCACGTATAGCGGATCATGTCACCATAAATGACGCAATAGCTCATCTGCATAAATGTATTGCGGAAGGGCTTATCCCTATGGTAGGAAGGGTAAAGATTGATAATCTGATATGGGGTGTAAAAGACACGGGGAAACTTTTGACCATGTGTTTTTGTTGCCGCTGCTGCTGTACCATTTTAAATTCAGGTAAATATCTTCCCGCTGGTGCAGCGGCATCTATTGTCCGGCTTCAGGGAGTAACCATTACTGTTGATAGTAATGTATGTATTGGGTGTGGCACTTGTATTGATGAATGCTTTATGGATGCTATACGTATAAGTAATGGCACAGCAGTTCATAATGATGCAATCTGCAAAGGGTGCGGGAGATGCGCTTATGTATGTCCACATAATGCAACATCTCTATCAATCAGCAATGTTGATGCGGCAGTAAAAGAAATTTATTCCCGCATTGCACAGTATATACAGTATGAATAGGAGGTTGAATGATACACAATAAATATTTCTGGTATGTTTTAATGTTAGGAGCATTAGTTTTGTGGGTATTTGCTGTTGCATTGATATGTATATTTCCTGAGTGGGATTATAAGGCTGTGCTTTTTATAGGGCTGATTATTTTGCATGGTGTCGAAATCCCGTATGTGTTTAATATATTAAAAAAAGATGTATCAACAGTAACTATCGCCATAAAGACTTTTTTATTTGGCTTTACCTGGTGGCTACCGGTTAAGAAAGGCATATTGCAAGGATAATAGTATGCTAGTAAAATATGGCCCTAATAAAACAATCGTTCGTCTGGTTGTAATGCTTTCATGGCCTATAATACTATTGGGTAAACGGCTAAGTTCATATCCTGTATTAAAGCATATCATCAATCCTTTTTTTAAATATCCACACAATGAAGTTACAGCAGTTCCTATTAATGTGGCGATAGCTCCTCCGGACTCTGTATCATTGCCTGTTGAAGTGCTGGTAGAGGTTGTAAATCGTGTCCATACTATCTTCATTTTAGATGAGTGTATCTGCCGTGGTTTGATGCATTGTAAAAATCATCCTGTAACTATTGGATGCATGGCTTTGGGTGAAGCCAGTTTAACCATACATCCATCACATGGACATAGAGCAACAAGCGAAGAAGCTATAGCACATATAAACAAGGCAGCACAGGCAGGGCTGGTGGCAAATGTGGCACATGTGTGGATTGATCCGGTAGCATTTTTTTCAGTGCCTTTTCATAAGCTTATGTTCATCTGTTTTTGTGATGACTGCTGCTGTCTTTATAGAAAACATATGAAAAAGCGTGGAGAAAATTTAAATAAAGCATATAAAAAATTACCAGGCGTTTCGGTTGTCATTAATCACGATATTTGCAATGGCTGCGGTGTTTGTGCTGAACAATGCTTTGTTGCAGCAATAGATATGAAAGATGGAAGCCCGGTCATAGGGAGCGATTGCAAGGGCTGTGGAAGGTGTGTACAGGCCTGCCCGGTGCATGCAGTACACATGCATTTTGAAGATAAAAGTGCACTTGTTAAAAATTTGGTGGAACGCATTAATGCTGTAGCAGATATTGGATTACAGTAGTTGTAAAAACGTAAACAATGTATGAAATGACAAACAGCAGTGATACTAAAAATATTTTTGTAACATTAATTATTGGTGTTATAATTATTGACTATATTTGTATACTATGATATAAACGTATAAAATAACATGGAATTTGTAGTATGAAAATAGAACAACGTATCAACTATGGGTATATTATTTATGATATCACAGGTGATATCACTGATGAAAACTTTGCTGAAATAGAAGATGAAATAAAAAACACCCTGCCCGAAAATTTTAGTAATGTTATTCTTAATATAGAACGTGTACCCTATATTAATAGCTCTGCTCTGGGGTGGCTTGTAAAACTAATGAGAGAAGTTACCCTAAAAGGGTACCAGCTATTTTTGATGAATGTCAATCATGAAGTAATGGGTTTACTGAAGCTTACCAATACTCTACCATTTTTTACAATCATACCAAACGAACAGATCCTTATAGAAAAAGAAAAAAGAAAAGACCTTGATAAAATATTAGGTGATGTTGGTGATAATGACATATAAATCAGTACTGTTATGCTGAAAAGAAAGCATTTTTAGAAGTATAGATTAAGGGCTAAAATTCATTGTCATCACGGTAGCATTGCATCCATGGATGAAGAGCAATTTACTATTAACAATAGTGTTGCATATCACAGCAAGCTATGACAGAGGAAAGGTATTTATGGTTGCAAATCCAACTCTATCGATGAATGGTGATACTGTTTTCATGGTGCAAATAATTGACACAATTCATAGCTTTCGGTTGTAGCAACTGCAGGATTCACTTTTTCTACTATAGTGTAATCATGTCCTGCGCTTACTATAAAGGGTAGTGCTTCTTCTATAATGGGTAATGGAAAATAGTCATAGTTCTTTTGACATTCCTTTGCTACCTGCTCAATAAACCTGTCCATCATGGAGTCTTCAAAGATAAAGGCGCCATTTTCGTTGTACAATGGCAGGGTAAACGAAAGCATGCCTGGTATTGTATCGCTTATAAAAAATACATCTACTGCATTACCATGATTTGTTACATTGACAATCTGTACAATGTGTATGGTGTCATCACTGAGTGATAGTTTTTGGGCAAGCTTTCGTTTCTGGTACAACGCAAATTCCTGGTTAATGTTGGCAATATATATTTTTACACCGGTTATTCGATTAATAGTAACTATCGCCCCGGCATGTTTGTGTATTGCAGGATATACCTTTGTTGCTGCTGTGCCAGTAGCAGAATAAAAACCAAATTTTTTTGTTGCGCTGTACAGGTAACATCCAAACTGCTGCAGCAGCGGTGCTAAACCATAGCGTATAAAACCGGTAGAGTGGGAAAACTGGGAGTGGGTTACACCGTGAAAAAGAATATCTGATTGCACCTCATTTTTTATCAGGGCAGGAGCCATGCAAAGAAAAATATCGGCAATGGGACAATACGGATGCAGGGCGATAGTTGCTGTAAAACTTTGCATCTTATGCGGCTTGAGCGTTATGGTGGTATCCGCTATTGCGATGGTCACCGATAGTTGTTGCAATACATTAATAAGAGAGTGCACCATCCTGCCATAGTGAGGATGAGTAAAAACCTGCGGGGCAACGGCGATGGTACATTCTTTCAGTGTTACTAATGACAGAGCTATTGCCTGCCGCACAGCCTGAAAGGATTGTGCCTGATACTGGAGCATTATATGCTTTTTTCCAGATAGGGTTTCAGCAGTTCGGGTATTGTTATATTGCCATCGCGTGTTTGATAGTTTTCCATAATGGCTGCCAGTGTGCGCCCTGCCGCAAGCCCTGAACCATTGAGTGTATGTACCAGCATGGGCTTTTCACCTTCTTTTTTACGGTAGCGGATGCGCGCACGCCGTGCCTGATAATCAACAAAGTTTGAGCATGATGATATTTCAACATATCTTCCCAGTCCGGGCATCCATACTTCTATATCATATGTTTTGGAAGAGGATGCTGATGTGTCGGCGCTGCACAGAAGCACTACCCGGTAATGCAGATTGAGCAGTTGCAAAACCTCTTCGGCATCGGCTACTAACCTTTCCAGTTCATCAAATGATGTTTCGGGCTCTACAAATTTTACCAGCTCAACCTTTTGAAATTGATGTACCCGTATAAGCCCCCGGGTATCTTTACCTGCTGCGCCTGCCTCTCGTCTAAAACATGATGATTGCATGGTAACATACATGGGCAAATTATTCCCATCAATAATTTCATCACGGTACAGATTGGTTAATGGTACTTCAGCTGTTGGTATCAGTGACAGCGCATCACGTTCAATACGGTAATACTCATCCATGAATTTTGGATATTGCCCGGTGCCTGTCATACTTTCATCATTAACAATGAATGGTCCAAACACCTCGGTGTAACCGTGCTTTTTTGTGTGTAAATCCAGCATAAAATTTATAATAGCTCGTTCAAGCTGTGCGGCAAGTCCGCGATATACGTAAAAGCGTGCTCCGGCAATTTTTACTCCACGTTCAAAATCCAGTATATTGAGCTGTGTTCCCAGATCATAGTGAGGTTTTGGCTCAAAATCAAAATATGGTTTTTGCCCCCAGGTGCGCATAACAACATTGTCATGTTCATCATTACCAATTGGTACGGACTCATGTAACATATTAGGGATGGATAACATCATGGTGGTATAGGTTTCTTCTATAGACACTATCTGCTCTTCATACTGCTTTATATCATTGCCTATACTGCGAACTTTTCCCATGATATCGGTTGGATTTTGACCTTTTTGTTTTAATGCGCCTACCTCTTTTGAAAGCGTATTGCGCATTGTTCGTAGCTCATCTATTTTTGCTATAATCTGACGGCGTGTGGCGTCCATATCCTCCAGTTTTGTAATATCGACAGCATCTTCCATCCTGCGGATTTTCAAGATATGCTTCACCAGATCAATATTGTCGCGTACTATTTTTGGATCTATCATGGTAAAACCTCACGGCGCATTAAATTAGTATGGTTATGATAACATTGCATAGATATATTGTAATACTGTAGCACACATGCAATGGTGATAAAACCATTTTTTTACACTGATAATCATATAAAAAAGATGGTCATCAAATATGTCTTTCATGAAATAGGAATGTTAAGTAATTTTGTCAAGAAAGTATGGTGTACGTAAGCTATAAAAAACAAGAAAAAATTGTATGTCTGTAACGCTTTACAGCAAAGATAAAATTATTCAGGTTATGAATGTACGGTGTTAGGTTCTTATTGTTGAATGGTTGCGCAGCTTCATAAAGTTTTAATGCGAAATAGTGGATTTATTGGAACTTGTGTACCTCTTTTCCGCCGGCATTGCGACTATCATTTTTGTCCCTCATTGCATTCGGGCACCCTGCGTTCCTTGCCTGCCTTCGGCAGTCTAAAACAGTCCTTGCCCTTGTTCCGCGGTTGGCTATGGTACTCGGCAAAAAAACAGCGCCGTGTTTAAATGTAGTCTGTGCCTTCCTGAATTACCGTTATTGAATATGACTGAGGTGTGTATAAAAAGGTAGCTATATAACGATATGAGCTTTTGGGGTATAATAAGGGAGAGCATCATCTTTTGAAGATTTCTCCATAAAATTTTTGTTGTTTTAAACTTCACTTTTTTGCTTGCATCTGGTACAATAAAGTGCCAAAACAAAACCGTTTTGATGGTACAGGGAGCTGGAAAGATGACACATAACGTTTCAATGGGAAATGAGAATTTTTGTGGAAAAAAATAGAGCGTTATTTCCTTAAATTTATTTTGAAGCTTATACAGGGGAGGTGATGTAATAGCAGGGTACGCAGGCCCTCCATGGCTGTGTGCTCACCTGCAACCGGGTTCGCCTTCTATCCGTGGAAGGCTACTGGGAGCATACCACAACCGTGCACGGATGCACGGCTTCATAGGATGCGTGCATGATAGGGCATGAACAGTGCACCATTTTGTATCAAGTACTACACGCAAACCATGGAAACAACTGGTGCATATAGTATTTTTCTTTTTTTTAAGGCAAAACCAGCGGAGGCAGGATGCTGTAGCGCCATACGGCTCGTGCAAGGACATAGCCACGAAGGCGTCCGCAGCACGAAGGCAAGGATAAATAAAAACAAGTGGCAAGGCACACCGCCGTTTAAGGTGGCTCCACAGGGTTAGTAAGGGGATATTGAGCGCATAAATGCTCACTTACGAAAGGGAAAACGCAGATCGCTTTATGCAGGGGACAATAGAAAATGTACTGTTAGCAGGAGCGGACATGCTGAAAGATACATCAATGCAGGATGAATTATTATATCAAAACTGAGAGAAGACGCAGTATACGGCAGCGGACTGGTTAAGCGATTGGGCAGCGCAAAAAGGACGCCGAGATGCCGAAGACTGGAAAAGTAGTCAGAAGTAGTTATGTGGCAGGCTAATAGAGGAGATAAAAATTGGTCAGGGACGGAATCGAACCGCCGACACGGGGATTTTCAGTCCCCTGCTCTACCGACTGAGCTACCTGACCAGCCATTATGGATGGATACATAAAGAAGGTGTTATAAAATGTCAATACAAAAATTTTTGATGATGTTCTTTTTGTGGGTAACCATAGCTTTTCTATTTTCATTGCCTATGTATGCAGATGAGGATGCCAGCTATTATTTTAAAAAAGCACAGATACAATACCAGCACCAGATGTACACATATGCTGTTGAAAATCTGGAAAGGGTACTTATCATTACCCCAAAGCATACTGCATCATTAAATCTTTTAGCAACTATCTACCTGAATCATTACAACAATAGGGTCAGAGCATTGTATTTTTACAACCAATCGCTTGCAATTGATGATAATCAGCCTGATGTACACTGTGAGGTGGGAAAGCTGTATGTTTATTTTAGTGAGTACAATCATGCCATTGACCATTTCACAAAAACTATCGCCCAGCAAGGAAAGGCGGTTGAAGCTCATTATCATCTGGCACTGGTGTATAATACGCTGAAACAAAGTGGTACTGCAGCCGTACATGCAGATGAATGTAACAGGCTAACAAAAAATGACACCGATGTGCTTTTGACTATGGCTGACGACGCTTTCCAAAAAAATGAAAAAGGTGTGGCGATAGCTCAGTATAGCAAGGCATTGCAGATAAATCCTGCCTGTAAAGCAGCATATCATGCACTGGCATTGCTGTATCGTCAGGATAACAATTTAGCAAAGGCATTAGAGGTGCTGGAGCAATGCATCAAGGTATATCCGCACGACAATACAACCGCTATGACATTGGCGCATCTATGTTTTGAGTATAAACCGGCAAAACGCCGTAAGTATTACATTGATAGAGCCATCACTTTGTGCAAGGGTGTAGTGGAGCGTGACCCCTTACATTGTGAAGCATATTCATTATTATACGATGTGTATAAAACGCTTCATGATGTGCCGCTGATGGATAACTATGCAGAGGAATACAACAGGTGTTGTGAAAAATAAATGCGTTCAATCAAATACTATCGTTTTATTAGCGTAAACCAACACTTTATATTCTATATGTTTTTTTTACTGCCCGTGAAAGAACAAGCTTTTCTCACCTTCTGTATTTATCTTGACAATGCCTATGTATTGCTTGTATGATTATTGCAGTATAAACGCCGGTGCTGGCTTTCAAAATGGGAGATAAGCAATTCTTTTGTGGAGACGATTAAAACACTATAAGAGGGAGTGATTGGATAGCTGGAGGATAGGAATGTGAGCGCACATATTTATGATGAAATAACATCCGTAGAAATCTTTGAAAGGATTAAAAATGTTTATAGTGACATCCTTGAAAATATAACAAAGTCCATACAAAGTGGCATCAAATAATTGTCCAGGGATGATCAAACATCGAATACAATAGATGGTGAAAAAGCAATGAACAGCAATCAAACCATGAACTTAAAACGGGTACTGGGACTTGCCGGGGTTACCTTTATTGCAGTGGGATTTACCATTGGTGGCGGTATTTTTGTTTTTACCGGGATAGTACTTAAAATGGTGGGACCTGCATTACCGCTTGCCTACTTGCTGGCGGTTATTCCCGTCTTTTTAAGCATGCTTCCACTTGCAATGCTGGGGTCGGCAATTCCGTCAGTTGGTGGCAATTATAAATATCCTAGCCGCATGGTGTCACCGGGTGTTGCCTTTGCTGGTATATGGATTTATGTACTTGCAACATTTTTTGGACAGATTCCACTGTATAGCATATCCTGCGCGCGGTACATAGCTACTTTTTTCCCTGCTATGTCTGTGCAATGTATGGCGATAGTTCTTGTAACAGTATTTTACCTGGTAAATCTTATCGGGATTAAACCTGCTTCTGTTTTGCAGGCAATCATGGTTATCATCCTGGTAAGCGCCTTGCTGTATTTTTCATTTGCTGGTATTGTTCATCTTGATGTTAAAAATTTTGAAAATTTTTTTCAGAAGGGTATTGGAAATCTTGCAGTGGGAATTGCACTGCTTACCTTTACCTATTTAGGATCAAATGGGATTATTGAATTGGGTGGCGAAATAAAAGATCCGGAAAAAACTATCCCCAGGGCATATTTTATTACCTTTCCCATTGTTGCCATAGTGTACCTTCTTGTGGCAATTGCTGCAACAGGTGCTCTTCCATGGCATGCAACATCACAGGCTGCAGAGCCTTTAGTATTCATAAGCAAATCAATATTAAACAGTGCCGGGTTCATGTTTTTTATCCTGGGTGGTGCAGTGCTTGCCCTTATCACAACGCTCAATGCTCTGTTTATTGTAGGCACTAAGTCATTGCTTATCATTATCAATGATAGGCTGCTCCCAGCATGGTTGGGAGATGTTCATAAAAAATTTGCCACGCCTCATATACTGCTGACTATTATCTGGTTACTATCGCTTGCAGGTATCCTTTCAAATTTTTCCATTGAAACGTTTGCATCATACTCAGCATTGGGTGGCATTATCATATTTCTTCCTATTCTTATTGCAGCGCTGCGATTTCCAAAACTGTATCCTGAGCGTTACATGCAGGCACATTTTAAACTAAATGGGGTGTGGTTATACCTCTGCACTTTTGCGGGTTTTATCCTCATAGTGTTTTTTTGCATCATCATTCTGGCAGATCTCCAATCGCTACTTAAGATTGGCTTATTTCTACTGTTTGCTTTGAGTGGTGTGGCGTACTATTATTTACGCAAACGATTTCTGCTGAGGCAGGGTTTTGACATAGTAGCTATCGCCACAAAAGAAGACTGGAGGTAGCCTGTGAAGACGTTACCGCTGATGAATATATGGGAAGCGTTGCAACAATTACCATGGCTGTCACTTGGCAAATTCCCGACGCCTGTACAACGGCTGCATCATTTCCCTCATGATAATCTGTGGATTAAGCGTGATGATCTTTCTTCAGATGTTTATGGCGGTAATAAGGTCAGAAAATTAGAATTTACATTAGCGGAGGCAAAGGCTCTGAATAAATCAAAGGTTGTTACCATGGGGGGCATTGGCACCAACCATGGATTGGCAACCGCTATGTTTTGCCAGAAGCTGGGGCTTGCATGCAGGCTGCTTTTGTTTTATCAGCCGGTAACCGTGTATGTAAAAAAAAATTTACTGTTATTTTGCCGTTATAATGCACAGTTGAAGTATTACAAAACCATGCTGAAAGCCGGCGTTATGTTTTATACATTTGAGCGGTTAATCCACGATGCCTACTTTTTGTATGCCGGCGGTTCCTCGCCACTGGGAACGTTAGGTTTTGTAAATGCTGCATTTGAACTGCAGCAGCAGATACAGCAGGGGCTTGTGCCGGAGCCGGATTATATTGTGTGTGCATTGGGCTCGGCAGGAACTATGGCAGGGCTTACCCTGGGTGCAGCGTTAGCGGGGTTAAAAAGTAAGGTTGTTGGGGTCAGGGTAACCGATAGATCCCTTGGACCTGTGCCTATTGCCAATGAAAAGAGTGTATTGTCACTGATGAAGCAAACCTATGCCCTCATGAAAGGATTTGCTCAATTGCCAGCAATAGATTTTATTACACCAACTATCATACACGATTATTGTGGTGAGGGATATGGCTACCCAACCACTGCATGTAAGGATGCCATTGACGCAATGCACCGGTTGGAAAATATACCGTTAGAACCAACTTATACCGGTAAAACATTTGCAGCGGTGTGTGATATGATACAAAACCCGGAATACAACAATAAAACAATATTGTACTGGCATACCTATAATTCCGTTGATTTAACAGAAGAGTCTACACATGTTGATTATCACGATCTGCCGAAAAATTTGCACTGGGTGTTTGAAGAGATGTAGAGCACTATTTATAATTTAATGTTAGATGCATGGTTTGTTTTATTGAGGCAAAGTAATGGGTGTGGTAAAAAAAGGGAGGATATTACGAAAATACTATCTTACATATTTGTAATTTTTGGGGGTGTTCTTTTATATGAGGTGATACGGGCAGTTGTAAAAGAGCAGATTGTCCTTAGAGTATCACGTTCAGCATTGCACTACATTAATGAAAATCGTATAAAATTGGACCGCTTCAAATTTATGAGTAAGTTTATAGTCAAAAAAGACCTGATGAATGATATGGATATTCATAAGGCAATGCTGGAACATGCAAAGGAAAAAGGGATAAGGATAGATGCTGCTGAAAAGTTGGTAGAAGATTATATTGAAGAGATTGTCCCTTTTTTTAATTTACTATCGTATTATAAATTTGGTTGGTGGGTTGCGAATACTTTGCTTAATTTTCTCTATGAAGTGGTAATCGATCATGAAAATGCAGAAAAACTTAAAAAGATTCCAGAACATAACGCTGTTGTATTTGTGATGAATCACCGTAGTAATGTAGATTATGTTCTGGTAGCATACATGCTTTCAAAGAATGTATCAATAAGCTATGCAGTAGGCGAATGGGCTAGAGCGTGGCCATTAGAATATATTTTCAAATCATTTGGATCGTATTTTTTACGAAGGAGATATCGTGAAAATCTTTATCATACTGTTTTAGAAAAATATATTCAGCTATAACTGTTGAAGAAACCAGGCTTGAAGGCATGAAGGATTTTATTCAGATAATTGGGCAGCATTCACTTCTGCTAACACAAAAAAGTGTTATAGACAATGTGGTTCACTTCCTGAATACGGGGAAGTTTTTGCATTAGATACATTTTATATTTAGTATACATCTGGAGTAAGATTTGCGTTTCTGTTTATTTGTAATACTATGATGAAGTGGTGTAAAAAATTAGTAGAGAAAAACAGCCACAAAAATCAATGTTCAAAGAAACATTAACACTGCATATACCTGTTGTGAAAAAGAAAATTCAATGATAGCATCGCAGTAATGAAAGAGCTATATAATTTCAATACATAACGAGGGAAATTCATTGGGAATTAACAGCAATAATACTCCTGCATTAAATGACAGATATATCACAATATTTGAAAACACAGGTGCGGGTACCATCCTTATAGACAACGATACAACAATCATTCTAGTTAATAGCCGTTTTGCTTCAATGTTGGGATATGATAAACAAGAGATTGAAGGCAGGGTAAGCTGGACACAATTTATACATGAAGAAGATGTAGAAAGAATGAAAGAATATCACTCTTTGCGAAGAAAAGATCCGGATAGTGCGCCTAAAAATTATGAATTCAGAATATATACAAAAGATAAAAAGATACTGTATATTTATATTACCATCGATATGATACCGGACACTCAATTAAGTGTTGCTTCATTAACCGATATTACCCAGTTAGTTATGACACGAGAAGCGCTGCAAAAAAGTGAAGAAAAATACCGTTTGCTTGTGGAAACAATGAGTGATGGGTTGCTGGTACAGGATGAACATTTAACAATTCAATACGTCAACCCACGATTTTGTGATATCATAGGACATGAGCACCGATATATTATTGGTAAACAAATAAAAGATTTTATCCATCCTCATTACTATAGACAGTTTGATACCCAGATGGAAAAACGTCAGTTTGGAATTCAGGAACCCTATGAAATGGCATGGATGAAAGATGATGGAACGATAGCGCATACCATTGTATCACCAAAAATAGTATCTGATGAGCAAGGACGATTTTTGGGTAGCTTTGCAGTGGTTACTGATATAACCCAGCGGAAAAATTGGGAAGAGGCTTTGAAACGGTCAGAAGAACTTTTTGCAAAAGTATTTGGTGCAACTCCTGTTGGATTGGCGCTTATTGATATGCAAACAGGAGTGATTGTAAAATGGAATAAAGCTTTTGAGATACTTATCCATGTGCCATTGCACCAAAAGCCGGCTATCAGCATCTTTGATATTGGAATAATCAAAAACAAAGATATACACCGATTATATAAACAACTTATTAAGTTTAATACAATAAATGATTATGAGATTTCATTGAAACATGATTCAAAAGAATATATTGCTATTTTATCAGCAGAAATGATATATATTCATAACCAGAAGATGGTTATTATATCGCTTACTGATATTACAGAGAAACGAATGCTTGAAAAAGAGATAATTTTGATAAGCGAAAAGGAGCGGCAAACGATTGGTCAGGATCTTCATGACGATCTGATCCCTCATTTGCTGGGGATAGATGCCATGTGCAAGGTAATGGTACAGGAATTATCAAAGAATATACTACCGCTTAAAGAAGATGTTGAGAATATCCGTCAGCTTTTAGATGGAGCAATTGTAAAAACGCGCCAATTTTCAAGAGGGTTAACACCATCATATTTCATAGAAAAACAGGGATTATCTGCCCTGGTGGATGAATTAATACAAACTGTTACAATGATTTATGGGATTACCTGTAACTACATATGTGATAAAGAAATTACTATTTCAAATTCAGAAGTATTGACGCACATGTACCATATTATTCAGGAAGCAGTCTACAATGCAGTAAAACACAGCAAATCTGAAACAATAAACATTGTGATTACTGAAACACATAAAACTATTATGATAGTTATAGAAGATAAAGGGCATGGTTTTGACATCGCTCATGTTCGTGGTATGGGATTAAAGATCATGAGGCACAGGGCGGCAGTTATTGGTGCAGAATTAAAAATAACTTCAATGGTAAATGCCGGAACAACAATATCGCTAACTATCGACAAATAAGGATTCTATGAACAAAAAAATATCTATCGTTATTGTTGAAGATCATCCCGTTTTCAGGATGGGCTTATGCAAAATAATTAATCAGGAAAGCGACATGATGGTTGTGGGTGAAGCTGAGGATGTGCATAACGGATTTACTATTATATCAAAATTGAAACCTGATGCTGCTATTATTGATATATCGTTAAAAGATAGCAACGGGATTGAACTGGTAAAGGATATAGCACGTCATTTCCCTGTTGTTAAAACACTGGTTTTATCGATGCATGATGAAAAGATTTATGCACAAAGAGTTTTACAGGATGGTGCATCAGGATATATTATGAAAGATAAAACATCGGATGTAATAGTGGAAGCGATTAGAACCATTCTGGATGGGTCTATCTACGTTAGTGAGCAGATTATGAAAGAGATTGTAGCTAAAGCCGTGAAGAATGAGTATGGGCTATCACCTGTAGATATACTGACAAACAGAGAGCTGGCAATATTTGCATTAATAGGAAAAGGAAAAACAACCAGAGAGATTGCAGTAGCACTTAATTTAAGCAGTAAAACTATAGGAACATATAAAGAACGCATAAAAGGTAAATTACATATAGACAATGCAGTACAGCTTGTTAATGAAGCTACCAGGTGGGTGCAGGATACTGAAGAAAATGTAAGTCAATTACCTACAAATAAATAAGTATCAATGCTACATCAATAAAATAATTCCAAGTATTGTAAGACAATATCATCGTTGTTACTATTTCCATAAATAAAACAGCAGGAGATTTATTTATGGAAAACAAAACGTATGAACCAGGGCAGGCGTATGAGTATCAGCTAACGCTGGACAAATTATTAAAGGCAGCACTGGTGTATAATCCCAACCAGGAAATTGTATATCGAGATATCATTCGCTATACTTATAAGGACTTAATGCGTCGTATTCATAAACTTGCAAATGTATTGAAAGGCATAGGAGTGAAACAGGGTGATACTGTTGCTATGTTTGATTATGATAGTCACCGGTATCTGGAATGTTTTTTTGCTGTGCCTATGATGGGGGCGGTGCTGCAAACGATGAATTTTAGATTATCACCTGAACAGATTGTTTACACATTAAACCATAGCGGCGCCACAACTATTCTGGTACATAGTGATATGCTTCCATTGATTAATAGTATCAGGGATAAGCTGCATGATGTTTGCCATAGTATAGTACTTGTTGATGATGTGAAACCATTGGCGGATGATATTTCAATAACTGGTGAATATGAAGCAATGATACGGGCTGCTGATGACACGTATGATTTTCCGGAATTGGATGAAAATGCAAAAGCAACAACATTTTATACCACAGGAACAACAGGATTGCCAAAGGGGGTTTACTTTAGCCATCGGCAACTGGTCCTCCATACATTTGGGCTTATGGCAATGCTTGGCGCCTATGACAATATCGGCAGGTTCCGATCAGCTGATGTTTATATGCCATTAACACCTATGTTCCATGTCCATGCATGGGGAATCCCCTACCTTGCAACATTGCTGGGAGTAAAACAGGTTTATCCAGGGAAATATGAGCCTGCAATGTTATTAAAGCTAATAGTAAAAGAAAAGGTTACTTTTTCCCATTGCGTTCCAACCATTATCCAGATGCTTGTTACTGCTCCAGGGATTGAGAGTGTTGATCTATCTCACTGGAAGGTTGTTATCGGTGGAGCAATGCTTCCAGAGGATCTATGTAAACATGCATTGGATAAAGGTATTGATATCTATTCGGCTTATGGGATGTCTGAAACATGTCCATTGCTGACTGCTGCATTATTAAAACCCACACTACTATCAATACCAAAGGATCAGCAGGTTGCGTTTAGATGCAAAACAGGGTTGCCAGCAGTTTTAGTGGATGTACAGGTTGTTGATGCTCATGATAATCCGGTGGAGCAAGGTATGACCGGGGAGGTTGTTGTGCGTTCTCCATGGCTTACAAAGGGATACTACAAAGATGAAGACAAAACTAAAGAGTTATGGAAAAATGGATGGTTGCATACAGGGGATGTGGGATTTATTGATGAATATAACTATTTAAAAATAACGGACAGAATTAAAGATGTTATCAAAACAGGCGGTGAATGGGTATCATCGCTTGATCTGGAAAATATTATGAGTCAACATCCAGCCGTTTTTGAATGTGCAGCGGTGGGCGTCCCGGATCCCAGGTGGGGTGAGAGGCCATTATTGGTTATAAAACTAAAAGATGATTGTAAGAATACAGTAGATGATAAACAGCTCCATGCTTTTATGCTACAGGCTGCAAAAGATGGTAAAATTCCAAAATATGGAGTTCCGGATAAATTTGAGTTTGTTGATACTATTCCTAAAACAAGTGTAGGAAAGATTGATAAAAAAGAGATCAGGAAAAAATATAGCCAACCAGTGGTAGCAACCATATAACACCGGAGGGGTCAGAGCATTTGTTCTATTAAAAATATGTGAGGCTCTGACCCCCTGTTTTCAGAAAAGCATAGGTATGCCCGTATTTAAAAATTGCAAAAAAATGGGAATGTGTCTATATTTATTATAGATTATAGCACTCCATATAGAATAAAAGCTGGCGACAGGAGGTAGTATGGCAGACATGCAATGCGAAGTACCTGCATTCAATCCAGGTGATAGTGAAATTAAAAACATTTTGTTGAACAATAAAATTATTGCAGTGGTGGGATTGTCTGATGATCCAGCAAAAGATAGCAACCGTGTTGCACGCTATTTGATTAATCACGGCTACACAGTGGTGCCAGTTAATCCAACGAAAGATACAATACTGGGCTTAAAATCATATCCGGATTTGAAGTCAATCCCCTTTCCAGTTGATATAGTAGATATTTTTAGAAAACCTGCAGATGTCCCGCCCATTGTTGATGATGCCATTGCAATTGGTGCAAAGGTTGTATGGATGCAGTTAGGGATTGCTCATAATGAAGCAGCAAAAAAAGCTAACAATGCGGGGCTTAAAGTAGTTCAAGGCAAGTGCATTAAGGTAGAGCACTCCCGTTATTTTGGCAACAGTGGACAAACAGTACAATTTAATATTAGTTAATAATGTTATCGGCATCAATCCATATCAATAATCTTGTGCGGATTTAAAATTCCGTTGGGATCAAAAGCTTTTTTTAAACGCTTATAAAGCGATAGTTCCTGGGAAGTAGCAAACTTCTTTAATGCATCTTTCCGTATAAATCCTGTTCCATGTTCGCCAGTGATAGTACCACCGTAGCGATAAGCCTGCCCGTATATAATCTCTTTAAGCGCTGGTACCAGCTTTTTAAAATCCTCATAGGGCATATCGTTTTTCAGCACATCAATATGAACGTTCCCATCACCGGCATGCCCAAATATGATCGATTGTAAGCCATATGGGGTCAGAGCCTCTTTGACCCCGGTTAAAAAAGGAGCAATAGAAGAGCGGGGGACTGAGCAATCCTCAGCTAAAAAAATGGGGCTTTTTGCATCTATTGCCTCACGGATACACCGCCGTGCCTTCCATAGCCGTTCTTTTTGTTGGGGTGATTGTGCTGTCAATATTGTATCGGGATGTACCATTCCAAGGGAAAGAATCGTTTGCAGTATGCGATCAATCTCTTCAGAACTATCGCCATCAAGCTGAATGAGCAGATGAGCTTTTGCTTCTGGATGAGGCATTGCCTGACCTAAATACTGTGAGGCTACTATAAGGGCATCCTCTTCCATAAATTCTAAAACGGCAGGCTTAATGCGATTAATTAAAAACGTGTACACCATCCTGATTGCTTCTTCAAGACTTGCAAATGGGATAAGCATATCAAGTGTATAAGCCGGAGCAGGGATGAGCTTGCAGTATATCTTTGTAATAACGGCAAGTGTTCCTTCAGAACCAATGAGAATGCCAGTAAGATTGTACCCTGTAGCATTTTTTATAAATTTACCACCATGCTGAATGATACTTCCATCAGCAAGGACAAACTCAAGCCCTGTGATATAATCTTTTGTTGTGCCATATTTTACTGCGCGAGGTCCTCCTGCACCTTCAGCTACATTACCACCAAGTGAGCATGAATCAAGGCTTGCCGGATCGGGCGGGTACATAAGTCCATACTGTGCTACCTCTTTTTGCAATATACCCGTAATGACGCCAGGTTCGCACACTGCTATCATATTTTCGACATCTATCTCAATGATGCTATTCATTGTTTCTAATGATAAAACAACACCACCGCAAACAGGTACAGCACCGCCGGTAACACCGGTACCCGCCCCGCGCGGAATCACCGGTATACAATATTCGTTACAGACTGAAAGAACAGTGCTCACATCCTCAGCACTTTTTGCATACACTACCAGCCATGGATTGCCTTTAAGATCGGATGTTTCGTCAATGGCATACTTTTCAAGCACATCGGGATCATTGCTGACAACAGAGGCACCAAGTGCAGCGCTCAACTTTTGTTGTATAATGGCTAACCTTTCATTGTTGTTCATGATGACATACATAGGGTATGCAGTGTATTGATGCAAGCTTTTTTAGGAGTGGGAATACTATTCAATCCATGTCATTTTGTCTATGAGCAAGGTATTGTTGTGCATGGTGGTGTAAAATGATTTTCTATTTTTTTATTGCAAATATTCGGCTTTTTGTGTAAAGCTTTATG
>Ga0116148_1002467_pt1 | contig 18252 bp, 19 predicted proteins | sample AD_UKC055_MetaG_FD_89786 | JGI IMG/M metagenome (GOLD analysis project Ga0116148, IMG submission 89786) | Active sludge microbial communities of municipal wastewater-treating anaerobic digesters from USA - AD_UKC055_MetaG | ecosystem: Engineered > Bioreactor > Anaerobic > Digestate | place: USA... | reverse complement strand
GACCAGGGATCCCAATTCACCTGTCCGGGATGGGTCGACTATTTGGAGAAGGAAAATATCACGATAAGTATGGATGGCAAAGGAAGAGCTTTGGACAACATTTTTATAGAACGATTTTGGAAAACCCTTAAATGGGAATATGTATATTTGAACCCGGCAGAAGATGGGAAAGAATTACTGAAAGGCTTAAAAGAATATATTGATTACTACAATAACCAACGAACCCATCAGAGCCTGAATCATTATACTCCTTACTCTTGGTATAAATATGCAGCTTAACACTAAAAAAACAACAAAATATCAAAGAACTAAAGAAACAAAACTAAGCTTAAAAAGCTACCTCTGTGGTTGAAAGATGGGGAGTATTAAATATTATAATAGGCTTTATATAAACTCTTTGCTTCCGGACTAAAAGTCAATACTATCTCTTTCTCTCGTTCTCTTTTTTCTATTAACGACGTAATGAAGTTTAACCACATGCACTCTATTTCCTTTGGGACAGTAGAATCTGAGTAGTAAGCAGCCAATTGTTCATCAGGATAACAGAACAAAAACCTCTGCAAGAAGCCATTATTTCTAAAATTCCGAGACCCTAGTACAGATGGAATTACATCGGGCTGAATGCCTCCAAATATGTTTAATAACGGTTCAACAATAAACATGACATCCTCTGATTTCCTGTTAACAGTAATAGTAGTGTTATCAAAAATTGAAAGAAGCTCGGTTAATTCTCCAGATTTATTATATCGACCTACATCTTCCATAAAACCACTAAATTCATCTCTCAATAACAAAGCTCCATTCGGATTTTCATGTAAACATTTGTGTCTGGCTTCTGGTGTAGAGTCAATAATTATCAATTGCTTCTGGGCTGGTTTCTTGGTCGTTTTCTCAGAAGATTGCCATTCCGACATTTCTCGTTTACTTGATTTTATCATTTCAATATTATATGCCATTAGCGGCGTTAAAAGATATTTGACTGGAGCAGACTTATTACTACCGCTTTTTGCCACATTTAATAACCACAGCGAAGGTGTGTTTGTGTACTTCCCATCAAAGCATTTTATTCTTTTCCCAATCATTGTTGAGGTGGCCATAATAATGGTACTGAGGATAAAATCTCGGGGGCATTGGTACACTTCAGCAACAGTGTTGCACACTTGCTGTAATGCATCAGGAAGAGCATCTATAGGCAATTGGAACTCAGGATGCAGATTGGTCTGTTTAGGAATTCTGATCTCTAACTTTGGATTCTGCTCAGGCAACTCTTCGCTGGTTTCATTTACAATACATTTCTGCTCTCTAGATGGGCTCTTTTCAAAATCCATCTTGCTTCCATTCAATAACCTTTCACTATCAAAACCATCAGTAGATTCAGATTCATCTCCGTTTGAACTCCCTTCATCTTCAGGATCAAGTAAGTCAACTCTACTGCCATTCTGAGCATAATTGTCTTGTTCAAAAAGGTTTAGAGGAGGGAATAGTCCCCCCTCTAAATTATTTATTGTTTTCATATTCGTTTTCCTCCTTTTATTAAAGAGATTTCGTACTTCCAGCCTTCATTATCAATTACACAGATATAAGGGAACCTTAAGGATAGTTCTTCAATCATGTCAATTGAGCTCTCTTTGCAGAGATGTCCGCTGTATTTGTTTATTCTATCCATTGATTTGATAGACGAATTATTAGGAGTAGTTCTTTTTTTCATATTCTGCCCTCCAAAATTTTAGAAACATCCGACATACGATAGCGACGCTTGCCGCCTACTTCAATAGGTACCAGGTACCCTGACTTTTTCCAACGCCAAAGAGTACTCTTGTTTACATCAAGAATCTGAGCTACTTTTTCAACGCTGGGATACGTTTCTGTATTAGCATCCGTAATCAGTTGCTCGAATTCTTCTTTTGTTTTTGAGATGCAATAATTTATCGCATCCTTCAAATCACCAATGTTTATTGATATTGTCACATTGGTAAAATCTTGTAATAAAAATTTCTGTTCCATAAAATTTAATCATTTATGGTTAGTGCCAGCGTTCCGGGGGTACTAGTCCCTCCCGCCTCGAGAGTTTAAGTACATAGCTCTCGCGTAGGCATTGCAAATTTGCTCGAATTGTTGCAATGTCTCCAAATCTGGGGATTTTACTAAACAAAATAAGTCGCTATTATATAGCGACTTATTTTGTTTTATGGGGATACCCAAGTGATAACTTTGGGGATAAAAAGGGGATTTTTCTACAAATAATTAAATAGAGTTTTTATATTAGATGGAGGTGTGAGGTCTCTGGGCTTGTATGTTTTTTTTTCGCAACCCACACACTCACAAAATATTTTATACCACATCTCGAACGAACGTGGTTTTCTGTCATTCATATGAGTACTTTTATGAATCAATAAGGCAATTTGAGCGAACTCTTTATTAGTCCGTTTTTTTTCTAATTCCTCAACCAACGTGCGAAAATAATCAATCGCTCCGTTTCCATAACCTTTAAAAGTAGGTTTAAAAAATAATCCAAGTTCTTCTTCATCGATTTTTTTATCCTTACTTGGCTTATCAGTTGATTCTTTAGTTAATCCATCAATATGATTTTCTATATAATCAAAATAATGCCTAATGTAACTCTTAATCTGTGACTTTTCATCTTTTGTCATATAACAATAGATGCCTTTTGATTTAGCTATCAATTTCTTTTCGTATCTTAAGTGTTGCTCCTTAAATTCATGTTCCAGATTGCGATTAAGCACGTTTGCTTCTTTCGAACATTTATTCTTGTATTGCTCTAAACGTATTCCATAATAGACGGAAAAGATCTTTTTAGTATTTGCGCCCCAGTGTTTTATAATCCAGGCAATAATACCACCCGCAATAATTGGAGATTTTTTTTGACATTGAATACTTATTAGATAAGAGGAACAATTATCGTCTGTTTCACGAAATCTGTACAAGGCATCATTATTAAAATCAATAAAACCTCCAGATTTATCGTTAGGCCACCCTTTGTTTCCAATAAATCCCTGATCTCTAATAGCTTTGATGTAAAAATCTTTTTCTTTAATGCTATTAGCAATAAAATTGTCCGAATCTTGAGATGTTAGCATAAACTTACTCCTTAATATTTGACACTGTGATTCATTTATTAAAATATAACAGGTATGAGAATTGTTCAACAAATATCCCTTAAAACGATTTGATGGTAATTCATGGTTATATTTTTTTTTGTTAGTTTAAACGCAAAGATATGGAAGCCTTTTCAACAACACAAATAAATTTATTTCGTTTCATTTAAGTTATATACTCCGCCATTCTAACTGAACTAAATATTAACCATTACTCCAGAATGCCTCATTTATTAAGGGTATAAATGCATAATGGCACAGGGAGCTCTCGTACGTATTACAAGGATTGAATTTACCTGAATGTAATAATATTTCATTAAGACCAGTAAACGGGCTTCAAAGAATGATTTACAGGCTTTTGGATTTTCCCTTTGGTAAGGCGTGTTGGGCAAATGTTGGGCGAGTTGTATAATCAAAAAAAGCTAACACCTGAAATACAGTTTGTTAGCTTTTTTCTTTGTGACCCCGACAGGATTCAAACCTGTAACCTTCTGATCCGTAGTCAGATGCTCTATTCAATTAAGCTACGGGGCCTTTTTTAACGGGCACAAAAGTACATTTAAATATTGATTAGCACAATTATTATTCCCTCTTTTTTGATTTCTCCTTAAAAAACTTTGTCTGGATTGTGTGCTTAGCTGTCTGTGTCAAAATCAAAATCCTCTCCGGCTTGGTAATTGACTCTTGAACTGAGGATGGGTTGATCCTCTCCGTTGAAAAAGGCATCGTCTTCGAGGTTGCTGAATTTGGCAAAATTGCTTCTGAACCGTAGTCGAATATCTCCGGTAGCACCGTTTCTGTGCTTGGCAATAATGAGTTCGGCTATGCCCACCAGGCTGTTTTGGTTCTCGTCTTCCAATATGCGGTAATATTCGGGCCGGTGAATAAAAATAACCAAGTCGGCGTCCTGCTCAATGGCTCCCGATTCACGCAAATCAGATAATTGAGGCCTTTTTGCTTCATTGACGGGAACTCCCATGATTCCGGCACGGTTGGCAGAAGCGCGGTTCACCTGAGAAAGCGCAATGATAGGTATATTCAATTCTTTAGCTAACGCCTTGAGTGAACGGGAAATAGTCATAACTTCTTCCTGTCTGTTGGCATACTTTAGCCCCTTAGCGCTGGCATTCATTAATTGCAGGTAGTCTATCACGATAAGTTTGATCTGATGCTCCCTTATCAACCGTCTGGCCTTGGTAGCAAATTCAAAAACTGACAGACTCGGTGTATCATCAATAAAAATGGGAGCATCGTAGAGATCTTTGATTTTTTGGTCCAATTGATACCATTCAAAATCTTGTAAACGCCCGCTTTTGATTTTTTCTCCTTCAATTTCGCATACATTAACAATCAGGCGGTTAACCAACTGCACATTGGACATTTCCATAGAAAAGATAGCCACCGGCTGTTTATTGTCCACAGCCATATTCCTGATCATCGACAAGGCCAGAGCGGTTTTACCCATGGCAGGCCTGGCAGCTATAATGATCAGGTCCGAATTCTGCCAGCCGGAAGTAATCTTGTCCAAGGCATGAAAACCCGATTCAATACCGCTCAGACCGTCTTCTCTTTTGGCGGCCAGGTTCAGGATATTCAGGGCCTCGTCGATGACGGGATTGATTTGAATAACATCTTTTTTAAGATTTTGCTGGGAGAGCTCGAACAATTTGGACTCGGCCTTTTGCATCAACTCATCCACATCCATGGCTTCGTCATAGGCATCTCCCTGAATCTCGGAAGTATAGCTTATCAAAGCCCTGGCCAGGTGCTTCTGGGCGACAATACGGGCATGATATTCCAAATGCGCGGTAGAAACCACCTTGGAACTTAATTCGGCCAGATAATAAGCCCCTCCTACTTCTTCCAAAACCCCTTCCTGTTTTAGTTGCTCCTGGACGGTAAGAATGTCTACCGGTTTTTGCTTGACGGCCAATTGTTGTATCGCCTTAAAAATATCCTGATGCCGGGGTTCATAAAAACATTCGTCTTTTAAAATTTCGCTCACTTCATAAAAAGCATCTTTCTCGAGCATAAGAGCCCCTAATACCGCCTTTTCAAGTTCAAGAGCCTGAGGTTGAAGTCGGCCAATATCGGCTATGTTGACGGAAGTTTTTTTGCGTTTGGTAGTAGTGGTAGATTTATCCATTCTGTTGAATTTGATGTCTTCAAAAGTACAGAAGAAATAACTGATGCCCAAATATACTTATCAACATTCTTTTAACCGGAATCTTCAAAACTCGAATGGTGAAATCATTTAATCTGTTTATTTTTGTGTCTTAAATACACACTTGCTTATGATTTGTTTTCCCAATGCCAAAATCAACCTTGGACTGCATGTTCTGGAGAAACGCTCTGATAATTACCATAATATCGAAACTCTTTTTTATCCCATAGGACTTAAAGATATATTGGAATGCGTTCCGGTTGATAAGACAGAACATCCGCTTATTCAATTGAGTGGAATACCTCTTGAAGGAAATCCCGGAGAAAACTTGGTAATAAAAGCCTATAAACTCTTACAAAAAGATTACCCTCTCAAAGCCGTTCAAATCTATTTGCATAAGTCCATACCGTCGGGAGCCGGACTGGGCGGAGGTTCATCGGATGCCGCTTTTATGCTCAAACTTTTAAACGACATCCAACACCTGGGTTTATCAACATCTCAGTTGGAACATTATGCTGCACAATTAGGAGCCGACTGTGCTTTTTTCATACATAACAGACCTTTGCTTGCTTTCGAAAAAGGGGATCGTTTTCAGGTAGTGGATTTTTCTCTTAAAGGACTTTTTTTGGTTCTCCTGATTCCAAAAAACATCCGGATTTCCACGCGCGAAGCCTACGCGGGGATTAAGCCGGTAAAACCCGGCTACAAGTTGACCGATTGTATTTCTAAACCGCCTGAATACTGGAAAGATTGTTTGGTCAACGATTTTGAGAAAACGGTTTTTGTCCTGAATCCTGAACTTCTCCATATTAAACAAGCCCTTTATGAAGCAGGAGCCCTCTACGCTTCCATGTCGGGCAGCGGATCGTCTATCTTTGGTTTGTTCAGGACTGAATGTGATTTGCAGGATGTTTTTCCCGATTGTTATTATTGGTCTGAAAAGCTCTAATCCTTTAATTCTGTAAAATTATTTCATTACCTTTGTGCCCCTTAGATGTAAGGATGTTCTAGGTATTAATCTTATAATCCAATATGTTATGGCAAAAATAAAGGGGGCGGTGCTGGTGGATATCAACCGATGCAAAGGTTGCGGGCTCTGTGTTGACTCCTGCCCCTCCCAAGTGCTGGCACTGGCCAGAGAAGTGAACGAAAAAGGATATAATTATGCCTATATGGCTCAGCCGGATACCTGCATTGGTTGTGCCAATTGCGCCTATATTTGTCCGGATGGTTGCATCAAGGTCTATAAGGTAAAGCTTTGATTATGAAAGGTATTCATTTGATGAAAGGCAACGAAGCCATTGCACACGCGGCTATACGTTGCGGATGTGACGGATACTTTGGTTATCCTATCACTCCACAGTCTGAAATTTTAGAAACACTCATGGAGGAAAAACCCTGGGAAAGTACGGGAATGGTATGTCTCCAGGCCGAAAGCGAAGTAGCTGCCATTAATATGGTATTCGGAGGTGCTTCCTGCGGCAAAAAAGTAATGACCTCATCGTCCAGTCCCGGTGTCAGCCTTAAACAAGAGGGAGTTTCCTATTTGTGCGGAGCCGATCTGCCCTGTCTGATTGTAAATATTATGCGCGGAGGTCCGGGCCTTGGCACCATACAGCCCAGCCAGTCGGATTATTTCCAGTCAACCAAAGGCGGTGGACATGGTGATTATCACCTGATAGTACTTGCTCCCAACTCTGTGCAGGAAATGGCCGATTTTGTGGGCTTAGGTTTTGATTTATCCTTTAAATACCGTATCCCGGCTCTTATTTTGTCGGACGGAGTTATCGGGCAAATGATGGAAAAACTCAGGTTGCCGGCCTTCAAGCCTCGTGCCACCGAAGAAGAAATTGCCAGGGATTGTCCCTGGGCTCTGAGCGGAAGAACCGGCATGCGCCCGCAAAACATCATAAGTTCTCTGGAACTGGATCCGGCTATAATGGAAAAAAGGAATCTGGAGCGTCACGAACGTTATCGCAAAGTGGAAGCTACCGAAGTTCGTTACGACACCTTTATGTGCGACGATGCCGAATTTCTGATCGTTGCCTTTGGTTGTGCCGCTCGGATTTGTCAAAAATCGGTAGAGCTTTTGCGTGAACAGGGTATAAAAGCGGGTCTGTTACGTCCCATCACCTTATGGCCTTTCCCCAAAAAGGCCATCGAAGGCTATTGCCGTCAAGTTCGTTCAATTCTGACCGTAGAACTGAACTCCGGTCAGATGGTCGAAGATGTTCGTCTGGCAGTCAATGGAAAGGTGCCGGTCGGTCATTATGGCCGCATGGGTGGCATTGTGCCTACTCCCGAAGAAATTGTAGAAGCACTCAAAAAAAACAGTTGATATGGATCTGCAAGGCTTAAAATACACTTTGTCCATTCTGGCCATTATTTTGGCTATTCTATCTATAGTCTGTTATTTTTCCGGTCTTTTTTTCTGGTTTATCGCTTTCGGTATAACCGCAGTCCTTTGTAAACTGGCTGAAATCATTTTACGTGTACGAAAAAAGAAATAAATATGAATAGAAGTAATAATAATTCCATTATAGCACCCGAAAACCTGGTGTACGAAAAATCAAAACTCCTCAAGGATAACGTCATGCACTATTGTCCAGGTTGCAGTCACGGCACCGTGCATCGCATGATAGCTGAAGTAATTGAAGAAATGGGCATGGAAGATAAGGCCATGGGAGTGTCACCGGTGGGTTGTGCCGTTTTCATTTATAAGTATATCAATATAGACTTTGCAGAAGCGGCTCACGGCAGGGCACCTGCGCTGGCCACAGCTATGAAACGCCTGCGTCCCGACAAACTGGTGTTCACCTACCAGGGAGACGGCGACCTTGCTGCCATCGGAACTGCAGAAACTATCCATGCCTGTAACAGGGGCGAAAATATTACCATTATTTTCATCAACAATGGAATTTATGGAATGACCGGCGGTCAAATGGCCCCAACCACTCTGGAAGGTATGAAGACTTCCACCTGTCCATACGGAAGGAATGTGGCATTAAACGGGTATCCACTCAAAATTACCAACCTGTTGGCCGAACTTGAAGGAACTTGTTACGTAACCCGGCAAAGCGTGCATACGGCCGCAGCAGTGAAAAAAACCAAAAGAGCCATCCGTAAAGCTTTTGAGAACTCCATGGAGGGCAAAGGCACCAGCATAGTAGAAATCGTTTCTACCTGTAATTCGGGCTGGAAAATGAGTCCGGTACAGGCTAACCAATGGATGGTTGAAAATATGATTCCTTTTTACCCCTTGGGCGACTTAAAAGACAAATAAAAAATGAAAGAAGAAATAATTATATCCGGCTTTGGGGGACAAGGCGTTTTGTCCATGGGTAAAATCCTGGCTTATTCAGCCCTGCTGGAAAACAAGGAGGTCAGCTGGATGCCGGCCTACGGCCCGGAGCAAAGAGGTGGAACAGCCAACGTTACTGTCATTATCAGCGACGAACTTATTAGTTCACCCATTTTAAATTCCTTCGATACAGCCATCATACTTAACCAGCAGTCGATGGATAAGTTTGAACCTAAAATCAAGCCCGGAGGGGTACTTTTATACGATCCTCACGGTATTACCCGGGCTCCGGTGCGCAAAGACATCCGGATTCATACCATAGACGCTACGGAAATTGCCTCCGATATGGATAATAGTAAGGCTTTCAACATGATCGTGCTGGGAGCTTACTTAAAAGTCCTGCCCATTGTGCAGCTGAAATCCATCTTGGAAGGTTTAAGAAAGACATTGCCCGCAAGGCACCATAAGCTCATTCCCATGAACGAACAAGCCTTGCAGGCGGGAATGGATAAAGTGAAGTAAACCAAATTGCCCGGGAAGCCTTCAAATTCGTCTCGCTCAGATAACGGGATGCACGACTATGCAGACTTAGAATTTATAGGACAAGCCCACACCAAGCACTTCTTTAAACTGTACTCTGGCCGGACCTAAAACACCGTTGGCGTCTACGTATTTGATGTCGTCGTCGAAACGCAGGGTGGATTGAAAAGTAACCGTGAGCAGTTCCGTAACTTTAAGGTTGAGCAACACTTCCCAGTTGACGTCAATTTTACCGAAACTTTGATTGTAAGCAGTAAACAAATCCAGACTGGATTTAAGGTTTACCACCTTAAAAATATCGTAATTAGCTGAAGCTCTAAAGCTACTACCCAACTCTGCACGGTTTTTCTTACCGGCTTGCAGGCCATAATTTGTCGAAAAAGTAGTATCCGAAACAAAGGTCATTTTGCCGGTAACGGGCGAATAATAAGCACTAAAATGTTCATTGGGTTTGTAATCTACACCCACTGAAAGATTCAGGTAAGCAGGAGTCATAAAGCCGGAAACCCTGTCGGTTGTACTGACGGCGTAATTGTAGCCATTAGCAAACTGGGTTTTAAAATCCAGTAAGGCAGCATAATAAAGGGCTTTTGAAATACTACGTCCGTATTTGGAGGCAAAATTGATGTTATCAATATTTTTTCTCCAGTTGTTTTCGGTGGTGTAATACATACCAAAATTGGTACTCAAATCGTTGGTCCACGATACTTTGTTATGAACGTAATTTAGAGAGGCATTCAAATACACATTACCTGCCACTGAGTTTTCGCCACCTTCACTCCAATTGGTAAAGGAAGTTTGGGAAAAATTTAAACCGGTAATACCCTTGTACGACCAGGGACTTTTGGCTTCTTCGGTTTTTTCCTGAGCAAACAAAGTTATCGAAAACAATGTTGCTATTAGAAGTAATCTGAATTTCATACACTTGGTGATTAACGAGTAAATAGGTTTTTTTTAACGGCTGCAAATGTAAGCAAAATAAAGCTGTGAAAAAATCCTTCATTTGTTTTTATCCTCATACAAAATTGACTAGATTTGCGGCATCAACTGGTGATGCCTGTCCTTTCGGGACCGGCATAAAAGGGAATCCGGTGTAAATCCGGAACAGTGCCCGCTGCTGTAAGATTCTTACAAGGCTTTGTTTCTGCAAACCACTGTCTTTGTGACGGGAAGGTGACAAGGTGAATCAAGTCAGAAAACCTGCCGGTTACTATTTTCAACGCTTTCGGGAACAAAAGCTGAAAAAGTTTTCCCAGGGATCCCTTTTTCTTCTTTATGCCCGGTCACGCACGCGGTGTCATCGTGTTGTTGAAATCATTGTGCAAGCAGGGCAAACACAATAAAACATTTCAGGCTTCTGTAAACGGATGGGGTTTCTGCGTTTTATGGAGTCATTTTTTGCAGGAACCCACTTATTATAATTTTAATTATGAATACAAAACACCTTGTCCGGTCTTTCACATTAGGCCTGACTTTGATTGGAATGTTGGCTTGTGAGCCTGTGGTCAGTAAGCATGAAGAAGAAATCTGCATCGATTTTGAGCAACCTGTTATTGAAAATTTTCAAAACAATCAGGTTTACGCCGCCAAGGGACTGGTTTTTAACAACAGGTATACCCTTTCGGAATACGAATGGGAAGGTAAAACTTACACTTCAGAAACTTGGTACGGTTTCTCTTTGAGCGCTATGTGCGATACTGTTACTGAGGGCTTTGGCAATCAATACAGTTGTAGTGCAGGTAAAGCTGCTGGAGGCAAACAATTCGGCCTCTTTTATTACAGTGCCTACGATGCCGATTCTTCTTGTTTTGTTCGGTTCGAAGAAGAGAAGGAATACGTAATAAAAGGCATGCAAATCACAAATTCCACCTATGCTTATCTTTCGATGAAAAATGGGGATGATTTTGCAAAGAAATTTGAAGCAGGTGATTATCTGCGAATTATATTTAAATCATACGATGCCGAGGGAAAATATTTAGCTCAAAAAACCTTTTATCTGGCCGACTTCAGAGAGAACAAAAAAACTTTATTGAATTCCTGGGAATTTGTCGATCTGAGAGAATTGGGCAAACTAAATAAACTCAGTATATTTTTTGAGTCTAGCGACACCGGCATGTACGGCATCAATACACCGACCTATGTCTGTGTTGACAATTTGATTTACATAAAAGTACAAGAATAACTGTCTGCCGGCAAACTTGTACTGCTCCGCAGAAGTTGCTTTGGCTGTCAAAGTATAAAACAAGACTCCATTTAGCTTATGCGGAGCATTTTTGTATCTTTGCGCCAAAATACGACCATGTTACGCATTGATATTATTACGGTTTTACCTGAGCTTTTGGAAGGGCCCTTAAGTTGTTCCATAATACAAAGAGCCAGAGATAAGAAACTGGTTGACATCAATGTACATTGTTTACGTGATTATTCCACCGATCTAAAGCATCGCAGGGTTGACGACTATGCTTTCGGTTTTTCAGCAGGCATGGTATTGCAAATTGAACCGGTAGACCGGATCATCACTCATCTGTGTAGTCAACGCAAATACGATGAGATCATTTATACTTCGCCCGACGGAGAAAAATTCACTCAAAGACTGGCCAATCAACTTTCCCTGAAACAGAATTTGATCGTCCTCTGCGGGCATTACAAGGGCATCGACCATCGCATACGTGAACATCTGATAACCAAAGAAATATCTATTGGCGATTATGTGCTCACCGGTGGAGAACTGGCAGCCGCCGTAATAACGGATTGCGTCGTGAGGCTTATCCCGGGAGCTTTGGGTGACGAACAATCTGCCCTCTCAGATTCCTTCCAGGACCAATTGCTGGCACCGCCTATTTATACCAGGCCTGCAGAATACAAAGGCTGGAAAGTCCCAGACATATTATTGTCAGGAAACCAACGTAAAATTCAGGAATGGGAAATGGAGCAATCTTTGGAAAGAACTCAACGTCTGCGGCCGGATTTGCTTGACGAATGATCTTCGAATTTCGCTAATATACTGCTGCTCAACGCACACCTAGTCGTTTCAGCCTACCCGCTATTGGTTTGCATTAATCAAGTTTAAGCCGCCTTGAGCGACGCCATGAAAACAATTCCGTCAGCTCGTCTGCCTGAAATTCCTTGTGCACTAATCAATTATGAGGGCTCCGGTCAGTTCTTTGGCCGATTTAAAACCATGTCGCCGACAATAATCCGCTATGCCTTCGGCTATGCTGACCGAGACTCCCGGATCTATAAAATTAGCGGTTCCCACTTGTATGGCAGATGCACCGGCCAACATAAATTCTATGGCATCGGCTGTATTTGAGATGCCTCCTATGCCTATAACAGGGATTTTGACCGCCTTATATGTTTGCCAAACCATTCTGAGAGCAACAGGCTTGATGCAGGGTCCTGACAAACCTCCCGTCACCGTGGAAAGCTTAGGACGTCTATTTTCTGCATCAATGGCCATACCAAGCAAAGTATTAATCAAAGAAAGAGAATCGGCTCCCTGGTCTTCGGCTATTTTGGCGAGCTCCGTGATATCGGTTACATTGGGCGATAATTTCAACATCAGATGCTTTTTATAAACCGCCCTGACTTCTTTGACCACCAGAGACAAGGCTCGAGGACTCACACCAAATGCCATTCCACCTTCTTTGACATTGGGGCAGGACACATTGAGTTCTATACCCGGAATCTTGTCCAATTCTTGTATGATTTCGGCCGCCTGAACATAATCATCCACCGTAGAACCAGAAACATTAACCAGTACATTTGTATTAAAATCGCAAATGCGCGGATATAGGTGTTTTACAAAATAATGCACACCCTTATTTTGCAGTCCTACAGCATTTAACATACCTGAAGCTGTTTCAGCCATCCTCGGATAATCGTTGCCTTCTCTTGGGCGAATAGTAGTTCCCTTTACAATTATGCCTCCTATTCGTGAAACATCCATAAAGTCAAGGTATTCTTCTCCGTAACCAAAAGTACCCGAAGCAGTCATCACGGGATTTTTCAGGCGCAGAGCCTTTAATTGTACTGACAGATCTACCATAACAGTTGATTTATATTAAAAACCGGACCTTCGGTGCAAGTGCAAACGTGGCCTTGCGTTGTTTTTTCCACGCAACAGAGGCAAGCTCCAAATCCGCATGCCATTAGATTTTCAAGGGAGACTTCGCACCAACAATTCTTCGCTCTGGCTAGGGATGCTACTGCTTGCATCATTGGTTTTGGACCGCAGCAATACATTCTGTCCGGCTGCATCTCCTTCAGGATACTGTGTTCCGTCACTAGTCCACGTTCTCCCATAGATCCATCCTGGGTAGTTACATATACCTTCCCGTAAAGCCGAAACTGATCTATCTGCAAAATATCAGCCGCGGAGCGTCCTCCCAATAAAAAAACGGGAGAATAACCTCTTTCGTGCAAGCTTTTACCTAAAAAAAGCAGTGGAGCGGTGCCAATACCCCCACCAATCAGCATTATTTGTTGTTGGAAAGAATCCTTAGCAGGCTCAGGTAAAGTAAAAGACTTGCCCAGGGGAAGTATCATATTCACCTTGGAATTCAAAGCAAGGCCTGCTAATTTACGGGTCCCCGGACCGATTTTTTGCACCAATAACCACAGACAGGAGTTTTCTCTGTCTGTGAAATTCACCGATAAGGGTCGCCTTAAATAGGTGTCGGGAGAATTTTCTATTTTAACCTGTACAAATTGTCCCGGAAAGATTTCCGGCAAAACTTCGGTTGTTTTAAACTTCATCAAAGCCGAATTGGCCCATTCTTCTTTTTCGTATAAGATAAAATCTAAAACTTGCTTGTTTGTAATCGAAGACATAATTAGGAGTTGAATACGCAAATATACGTGAGAAATTTCATTTCAGGCCTATCCGATTTTTAAACTGTACTCCACCAAGTTTAATTATTGTGGAAAAAATTCCTCGTAGGTGTTGTCGGAGTAAAAAACGGCTATCTTAGATATTTTCGCAGTTATTTTTTCTGTGACTTTATTTGTCTGATTATCTGTATACATGCTAGGTTTTTGTGAGCTTTTTAAGCCTTTTTGAGGGGGATATCCTCCTTTACCCGAGTCATGATCCGGTTTTTGGGGATTCTCGCCAAATAAAGTGACTTCTTCCTGCTGTATGGGCAAGTTTTCTTTATACATCTCCCCCTGGCCGGTCATCAACCACTCAACATTGATTCCGGGAAAATTCACAATAATCTTTTGTAGAGCATCGTAGCTTGGATTATTCCTTCCGCTCAAAATATGAGATAAGGCAGATACGTTTATATTGACCTTTTGCGCAAATTGTGTAGCATTCAAACCTTGAGAATCTAAAATTTCCTTAATTCTATCTTTCATAAACTGGATATATATACATTTTTCTGTTGCACAAATGTACAAATAATTGTCTGGAAAAATCTTTCCAATCAAAAATATTTTACAGAAACAAATCTGCCTATAGCCACATTAATAAAATTATTTTTACGTGATTTCTGTTATGTAAAGACCGTTTTACATATTTGTTTTTACAATACTATATTAATTAATTATGAGCCTATTGCTCTAAATGAAGAATCTTACTCCTTTATACCCAGCATTATAATGATCTTATTTTAAATCTATGCTTTTAATTTATCTGCTCAAAGTCGTTTTTTGCCCTTATTATGTTTGTATTCGATCTTAACATACGTAGTACATTGTTATATTCCAATAGTTTGATTTGATTTAATTAAAGTTCTTACTTTAAATGTTTTCAGGCTTAAACTCCATGATTGCTTAAGAATAAGAGTTTACTTTTCCAAAGTCCACACAAATGTAAACCACTCCTCTAAAGAGCTACCTGTTTTACTTATGTGAATAGCCATAAACAAATGTTTGTAATATACTTATGTAAACCAATTCTCCTAAAAGAATACTCTCTGATCTATGCTGATTATATGCATTCCTACTCCCTATCCGTCCTTTTTAAAAGTAGAACTGTTAATAATGTCTTACTTTTTATCTCGGATGAGCAAATCTACCCTTTTTTAGAAAAAGCTGATTTTCGCCTTAAGCTCTGAGAATCCTCTGTACGTGTACAAATGGACGATCGGTTTCAAATAAACGATTCTCAAGAATCGAAAAAAACGGTATGATTGAGTTTTTTTTCCTACATTTGGCAAAGAATAAAACTCTCGTAAATGGATATTAAAAGCATACTGGACTTCCTGCACCTCTTATCGCAAAACAACAACAGGGAATGGTTCAATAAACACAAAGCTTTTTATACCACAAGCCGGGAGCATCATATACGGCTTCTCGAAAAACTTATCTTGCTGCTGGCTGATTTTGATGCTGAATTAAGGCATTTAAGGCCTCAGGAATGCATTTTCAGGATATATCGGGACTTACGCTTCACTCAGGATAAAACACCCTACAAAACTTTTTTTGGAGCTTTTATGGCCGCGGGCGGAAAGAATAGTGAGCGGGCGGGATATTACCTGCACCTGAAACCTGATAACTGTTTCATAACCGGAGGCATATGGATGCCGGAGGCTCCTCAGCTGAAAATTTTACGTCAATCTATCGTAGACAATCTGGATGAATTTGAAGATATTGTTCATTCTCAAGACTTTGTATCTAGTTTTGGTTCTTTGGACGGACGAAGACTTCGGACGGCTCCCAAAGGATTTCCCGCCGATTTCCCGGGTATGGACTATTTGAAATTCAAAGATTATACCGCCACTCACAAGCTTAGCGCCCTGGAAATGGAACGCTCCGATTTTTGTGAATACATCGCCGGTCTTTTTCAACACCTCTACCCTTTGAACCGTTTTTTGAATTTTGCGTTGGACGAATACAAAGAGAACAAACCATTTTACAACCACCCAATAAATAGTTAAACATGATACTTGATTCATTAAAAAACAGCTCTCTTTACGAAAGCATGCATCCTTTATTCAAAAGAGCTTTCGATTACCTGAAATCACGCGACCTGGACTTACTGGAGCCGGGTAAGATAGTATTGGACGGAGATAAACTTTATGTTTCGATTTCGGAATATGAAGGGAAATCACCCGAAGCAGCACGCCTGGAGACCCACGAAAAATACATAGACATTCAGGTCATCATCAGCGGCACCGAAACCATGGGCTGGCGAGCCGCGAACGATTGCAAACACGCTCTTGCTCCCTACGATACAGTGAAAGATATCTGTTTTTACAAAGATAATCCGGTAAGTTTCGTCGAGGTTCATCCGGGAGAATTCACGGTGTTTTTCCCCGGTGACGGACACGCACCCTGCATAGGCAAAGGCCCCATCAAAAAAGCCGTGGTTAAAGTTTTGCTTTAATGAAATCCAAGACATTGAAAATCATCAAGAACGATCCTTGGTTGGAACCCTACCGACAAGCCATCGAGGGACGCTATAATTACGCTCTGAGCAGGGAGAAAAGCCTGACCAAGGGTGGAAGCCTGTCCGAATTTGCTAATGGGCACCTTTTTTTTGGGCTGCATAAACATCCAGACGGATGGACTTTTCGGGAATGGGCTCCCAACGCCGATTCCATTTATTTGATTGGCGAATTCAACCAGTGGGAGCGTCGACCCGAATACGCTCTGCAGAAAAAGGAACATGGTGTATGGGAAATCCATCTAGCCGCCGATTGTCTGAAGCACGGAGACCTGTACAAAATGTATGTCTCCTGGCCTGGCGGTAGCGGAGAGCGGATACCCGCCTGGACAAGACGGGTTGTTCAGGATCCGGTTAGCCTTATTTTCAGCGCTCAGGTGTGGGAGCCGGCAAATCCTTATCGCTTTAAACATAAAGTAAAGCCTCCCTCCCAACCTCTGTTCATTTACGAATGCCACATTGGCATGGCCACCGAAGAGGAGAGAATAGGCACGTACGACGAGTTTAGACGCCTGGTCCTACCGCGCATAGTCGATAACGGCTACAACGCCATTCAGATTATGGCCATACAGGAACATCCCTATTACGGTTCTTTCGGCTATCATGTTTCAAGTTTCTTTGCAGCCTCTTCCCGTTTTGGCACACCCGAAGAGCTCAAACGGCTTATTGATGAGGCTCACGGCTATGGTCTGGCAGTTATAATGGATATAGTACATTCTCATGCCGTCAAAAATTCCGTCGAAGGCTTAGGTTGCCTGGACGGTGACCCCAACCTGTACTTTCACAGCGGCGACAGAAGAGAACATCCGGCTTGGGATTCCCTTTGTTTCAATTACGGCCGCGATGAAGTATTACACTTTTTGCTGTCCAATTGTAAATATTGGCTTGATGAATTCCGTTTTGACGGTTTCCGCTTCGACGGAGTTACTTCTATGCTCTATCGCAGCCACGGGCTGGGAGAATCCTTCAGTTCCTATGACGACTATTATAACCTGAATCAAGACGGAGACGCCATAGCTTACCTGACTTTGGCCAATAAACTCATTCACGAAATCAAACCCAAAGCCATTACCATTGCCGAAGAAGTCAGCGGTATGCCCGGTCTGGCGGCCTCCATTAAAGATGGCGGAATAGGTTTTGACTATCGCATGGCCATGGGTATCCCCGACTTCTGGATCAAACTGATAAAGGAATACAGCGACGAAGACTGGAAGCCCGGAGCCATCTGGTGGGAGTTGACTAATCGCAGGAAAGACGAAAAAACCATCAGTTATGCCGAAAGCCACGATCAGGCTTTGGTGGGCGACAAAACCATCATATTCCGTTTGATTGATGCCGATATGTACTGGCATATGAGCAAAAATGACCAAAATCTGATGGTTGACCGGGGCATTGCCCTGCACAAAATCATACGTTTATTGACAGCGAGCACCATAAATGGAGGCTATCTGAACTTTATGGGCAATGAATTCGGACATCCCGAATGGATAGATTTTCCGAGAGAAGGCAATGGCTGGTCCTATAAATATGCTCGTCGCCAATGGAGCCTGCTCGAAAACAGGCAACTTAAATACGCTGATTTACACGCTTTTGACAAAGCTATGGTTATGTTGCTGAAGAAAATCAATCCCAAAGAGCCACTCTACCAACGTTGGCTTCACGACCAGGATCAGATTATGGCCTTCGAGCGAGCCTCTTTCCTATTTGTCTTCAATTTGCATCCTTCCAGGTCCTTCGT
>Ga0116148_1002460_pt1 | contig 18296 bp, 18 predicted proteins | sample AD_UKC055_MetaG_FD_89786 | JGI IMG/M metagenome (GOLD analysis project Ga0116148, IMG submission 89786) | Active sludge microbial communities of municipal wastewater-treating anaerobic digesters from USA - AD_UKC055_MetaG | ecosystem: Engineered > Bioreactor > Anaerobic > Digestate | place: USA... | reverse complement strand
GTAGGCTCGGACAGCACCCTCCCGCTGTGAATTACATTCGGTGGCACCACCGCGACATCTCCCTGCCTCATGACACGCGAGGTGCCGTCAATGGTAAGCTCTAGTGCTCCTTTCACAACCATGCTTATCTGCTCATGGGGGTGCTGATGCTCGGGCAGGATCGAGCCCGGTTCCATCTCGACCCATGTAAGCATCACGTTTTGAAGGTGGACTTCCTTGAAAATAAATCCCGCGAGGGGGCTTTTCCCGGTCATTGTTTTAAAATCAGAGAAGTGTTTCACTGTTTTTCTCCATATAGTATTAGCTGTATGTACTGTCGTAATCATGATATAATCATGATTTATCGCATGAAAGACTGCCTGCGCCGTTTGTAAAGCCGGAAATGAGCGCGTAATAATATATCCCGTTTTTTTTCATGAAACCCCAGGCTGGATGATTTGACAAATACAAATTGTATAATAATTATTGTTTCTATGAATTCAAAAGTCAGGCAGCTGGGGGATCTCGCCGAACAGGTGGCCGCATGCAAAAAATGCAGGCTCGCCGCCACCAGGTGCCTTGCAGTGTTCGGCGAGGGGGACCCGGATACCAGGGTCATGTTCATCGGCGAGGGGCCCGGTGCCAGGGAAGACCAGACCGGCAGGCCGTTCGTCGGCCGCGCGGGCGAGCTGCTGACGAGGATAATCGAGCTTGGCATGGGAATACCTCGAAGCGATGTTTATATTGCCAATATAGTCAAATGCCGTCCTACAATCGACGAGAAGATGCAACGGGACCGTCCTCCGGACCCGGACGAAGTAGCGGCATGCTCGCCCTATCTCCTGAAACAGATTGAAATCATACGGCCATCTGTGATCGTGGCTCTCGGAAGTCCTTCGGCCAAGTTCCTGTTGAAAACCGGTACCGGCATAACCAGGTTGCGGGGGACATGGGGGGAGTTCTGCGGCATCCCGGTCATGCCGACGTTTCATCCCAGCTACGTGCTCCGCAATGGAGGTGAAACAAGCCCGCTCAGGAAAGAAGTCTGGGATGATATAAAGACGGTGATGGCTCGATTGGGACTGCCGCTGCCGAATAAAAAATCGGAGGATCGAGATGAAGGTCGCTGACGGAGTTTTTTCGTATGTATGGAAAGGGTATTTCGTTAATAATGCAAACATGTTTTATTTCGGCGAGCCGCTTAACATACTGTTCGATCCCGGGCTTAAGAATTACATGGATACGCGGTTCGGAGAGATGAAAAGCGACGGCATCAACCCCGATGATGTACGGCATGTCTTCAACACTCACTGTCACCCGGATCACTTCGAGGGCTCCCTTTATTATAACGAGAAAAATATTCCTCTGGCCATGCACGAGGATGAAATCGCATTTTATAATAAACTGGGCCCGCAATTCTTCCAGATGTTCGGAATGTCTTTCCCCGGGATCGATTTCCAGGTGATACTGAAAGAGGGCACATGGGAGGTGTCCGGCGTTGAGCTCCAGGTATACCATACCCCAGGGCATTCGCCAGGTTCGATATGCGTCTACTGGAAGGAGAAAAAAGCGCTGGTGTGCGGTGATCTCGTATTCGAGCAGAGCGTCGGTCGGGTTGATTTCCCGGGTGGAGACGCGAAAAAGCTTGTCGAAAGCATAAAAAAAATATCGCGGCTGGATATTGAGATACTTCTTCCGGGACACATGAATATAATTACCGGGGCTGATGCGATACAAAAGAATTTCGAGCTGATAGAGCGTTACTATTTTTCGATGCTCTGATGCTACCTGCGTCTGCCCGGTTACGGCAGCGTCACTGTTTTTCAGAGCTTAAGGAGGTAGCGTGCCGCACGCATCATCATATTTACTGCACTGCCTTTAAGCCCAATGGCCTTGTGTCCGCAGTAGGATTCACAGCAATAGCAATAAATGCACTTCCCGTAATCAATACAGGGAAAACCGTCAGCGCCGTACCGGATCGCACCTGTCGCGCAGCTCTCGATACAGTCATTGCATCGTGTGCAGTTATCTTTGAGAATAACCGGCGCCACGATAAACTGGTTAAACATATAATCGTCAATATTCTTCATTATTCCTTTTTTAGGTATCTGGTCGGGAAGGGTGACATAGGGAATAGACGGAACCGGCCCGTAAACGGCTATGTCTTTTTCCGAAACAAGACCTCTATCAATGGCTTCCTGTACGGCCGGAACCCTGCCGGTATCTATCCCCGTTATCCTGCAGGCGAGGATGTCGAGCGCAGGTGCACTTTCAGATGCAAGCAGGAGCCCTGTAAAACGAGGCTCTCCGCTTGCGGCAGGACCGTCTTTATCCAGGCCCATGACCGCGTCCATGACCGTGAGGTCAGGCTCCACTGCCTCAAATACGTCTACCAGCGGTTTTCCCCAGAATTTCTGGTAGTCGGGTCTGGCCTGGAAGAGGCGGTGGTAAACCTGTTTAGATCCTCCCACCACGCATCCGTACATGTTCTTTATCCCGCCGGTATAGCGGGCGAGTCGGTGCACTTTCAATTTGGGAAGATTTACGATTATATCATGCGTAAACACCGCCTCGGTTACGTAAAACGGGTTTAGATACTTTCCGGTGTTGATTTTCCTGAGACGGGTCGTCTCGAACGGGATGAGGGCTACGCCGTATTTTTTCGCAACGTCTGCGATTCCGGACGTCTCGAAACCGGCCGCGGTTCCGCCGCCCTGATAAAAAGCCGACGAGTCGCCGATGCTTACCGAGAAGGAGCGCTCCATGAAAAACCTGCATACTGCATCTACCACGGACGGGTGGGTCGTCGTCGACTGATCGGGAGTATTCTGGGCTATTATATTCGGTTTAAGCAATACAGTTTTACCGCGGGGAGGGGAGTACCCGATTTTTTTGAATGCGGAGACAAGGGATCGGTAAACTGTTTCGGTATCATATGTCGCGCAGGCTTCTACGGCGATTGAGAATTGCCCCTTTTTCTTTTTTCTTACCGGTCCTGGTATATTCGAGACCGGCTGTTTTGTCCTTTTATTTTCCATGCCATTCGCCTTTTTTGCAGGTTTACATAGAATAACGGACATCAGAACGCAGCAGGACGCCAGGCTGTGCATGAAGCATCGTCTGGTTAATGACGTGATTTTTTTATCAGTCATGTAATTAATATACAACATTAATGGTTGGTTTCATATTTTTTGTGTAGATTATTTTATCAGGTTTATAGTATAAATACGAATAAATAAAACCGGAGCAGCACCATGATAATCGGCATACCACAAGAAATTAAATCAGATGAGAACAGGGTTGCCATAACACCTGCGGGTGTGCATGAATTCATAAAGCACGGGCACTCGGTGATAATTGAAAAATCTGCCGGTTTGGCAAGCGGTATAACTAATTCGGAGTTCACATCTGAAGGTGCTCGAATAGTTGCCGATGCGAAAGATCTGTTTAAAAATGCAGAGATGATAATAAAGGTCAAAGAGCCCCAGCCCCGGGAAATCGACATGCTTCACCCCGGCCAGATTCTGTATACGTTTTTACACCTCGCTCCGGACCGGGCGCAGGCGACCGGTCTGATTGATAAAAAAGTCATTGCCGTTGCGTATGAAACGATCTCGGTCGGAGGTAAACTTGTTTGCCTTGAGCCAATGAGCGAAATAGCCGGTAAAATATCTGCGATTGTCGGCTCATATTATCTGGCCAAACCACATGGCGGGAAAGGAGTGCTGGCTGGCGGTGTTCCCGGGGTACATAAGGCGACTTTTGTAATACTCGGAGGAGGCACGGCGGGGATGAATGCGGCCCGGGTTGCGGCAGGTCTCGGGGTGAAGGTGGTTATCATGGACACCAATGTCGAGCGTATGCGCTATCTCGCGGACGTATTGCCTAATAACTGCGAGATGATAATGTCGAATAAAGTGAATATTGAAAACGAGCTGGACAGCGCGGATGTAATCATCGGATCAGTGCTTATCCCCGGAGCACGGGCGCCAAAGCTGATAACCGGGGATATGCTGTCCAGGTTGCAACCGGGAACGGTAATAGTTGATGTGTCAATTGACCAGGGCGGCTGCGTGGAGACCTCACGGCCGACAACACATTCTGATCCCATTTACGAGCTTGAAGGGATACTTCATTATTGCGTGGCGAACATGCCGGGAGCATTCCCGAGATCCTCAACCTTCGCACTGGTAAACGCGACGTTACCATTCGGATTGCTGATTGCAGACATGGGTTGGAAGCAGGCTGCCCGGGAGAGTAATTCAATCAGAGAGGGGCTCAACATTGCGCAGGGAAAGATTGTATACAGAAAAGTTGCTGAATCGCTCGGCATGAGCTATACAGATATTAGTGATTTGTTAAAGTAACAAGTTTAAGCATTATTCCTTTTTTTAAAAAACATATAAAATTTCATTTTAAAACTGACATGTCAGTTTAATACTTGACAATAATCAAGTTTCTTATAGTAAATTTCCTGTTCTGGTTATTTCCGTTTTTATAGTATACAAAAATACATATTTATACTGTTTCAGTGATCTGATTCGTATAATTTTTGGGATGGGATATTTTTGTAAGGCTAGATGGGCTGGAATTAACTCAAACAACTATAACAAATGCGTTCACCGTGATCTAGATGCACATGTCATGGTGATGCACCGTATTGGGAGGTTTATATGTTGAAGAAATTATTCGTAATGACGGTGCTGGTCTTGTTTGTTGCCGTTCTGTCCGGTGATTCCTACAGCCAGGCAAAGTATCAGTGGAAGCTTGACAGTAACAGCGGCGGGGTCGCAACATACACCAGCAGCGTTGCAGGAAAGGATTATATCGCAGCGAGGGCCGTTACCGTTATTCCGGCAAAGATGGAAGAGATCGGTATGGTGATACGCGACATACCCAATTACAACCAGTGGATGAAGGACTGCACCGCAACTAAAATGCTGAAGATTGTAAGTGATCCTAATGACGTATTTATTTTCTGGTTCCAGCAGCACGTCCCCATCTTAACCGACCGTGATATGGTGCTCAAATCGAATGTTGTTCTTAATTACAAGGACGGCTGGTGCCTTATCAAGGCGTTCTCCACCAACGAGATGGCGTACGATGCGAAGAAGGGATATGTCAGGATGCCTTCATTCTCCTGCGATTTCTACCTGGAATGGGTTGATCGCGACCATACAAGAGTCACATTCTCGATCGATCCTGACCTCGGCAAGGGAGTTCCTTCCAGCATAGCAAATGCGACCATTAAGGGCATACCGGGTAAAACGCTTGCCGGGTTGCAGAAAATGGTAAAAATGCCGAAATATATTGAAGCAGGAAAAACATCGAAATACAATAAAATGATAACTGACGCGATAAAGCAGGGATATCCCAAAAAGAAGGCCAAATAGCGTCACTTATAATAAGTGGACAAACTCATAAAGACCCGCACGATCAGTCATGATGGCGCGGGTTTTTTTATTACGTATGCAATGTAAACGGATATGGTGCCACCGCATTGCGTATTTTTCCTGATCCGACAGCTTCCATGAATTCATCGGCAAGCATCCGGCCGCTATCTATGACTTTTCTCCAGTATGAAATGCGTTCGTCGTCATGTCCGTGGAACTTCATGAAGTCGTTCCGGTCCGGTATTTTTTTATAGGGAAGATTTTCTATAAAGCCGCGTGAGGGGCATACAATCAGCGTGTTCCGCATCGTGTGTGGATGGGCCCGCCGCCACGGGAGGTGCTTGTCGAGCCAGCCGGGAATAACCATATCTGTATAATGAGGATAGAGTACGATACGGTCGGGCTCAGGATCTGCGGCGATATCGAGCTGGTAATCGATCATGCCGCCATCGCGGTATACTCCATCCGGGGCACCGATTATCCGCGATACGCCGTTCATAACCATGGGAATTGATCCGGAAGCCATTATACCCGGTTTCAGATTCTCTTTGGCAAGGGGAACGCGATGGATCCTGAAGCTGTCCAGGCCATGGAATGGCGGCTCGTCGCGTGGATCGAAAAATAGCGTCCTGTCGAAAAAAATACCCATGGCCGAGCGTGAAATCGCATTCGCAATAGTGGCTGCCGCCATTCCGGCGGCGAGCCTGGCACGCGAGGTACCGGCGAACAGGTTGCGGGATCTCACGGCAAGCAAACTCAATCGCGTGTACGGATGGCTTAATATCTCACCGATGTTTCGATCGTCGAGGTATTCATCGAGGATTGTCCGGCTGGCATCAGATACTTCATCGGTTGAAGGCATTCTTGAATAGAACTGTCCCAGGTACGCTTTTTCGAAACGATCAATGGCGGATACGGGGTTCTTCTGCGCTGCAGCAGCGAAGCGCCATGAACCGATAGAAGAGCCGAGGAGGAAAAGTGGTCTTTTCCTGTTTCTGAAAAATGTTCCGAAAAGCACCCGGTCAAGCCCGCCGAGTACAAGCCATTTCGGGCCGCCGGCAGCGCCAGTAACGACCCTGATACGCTCAGGATTGAGTCCTTCATCCCTGATGATCTGCAATGCGTTGCTTCCGGCGATGAATGAAAGGGAATCATGCATATGTGACCTCATTGCGAAAGAATGATGTAAACGAATTCATGGGCCTGCGGCAATAATTAATCCAGCCTGTAAATATGGACAGTTCCGGAATGACCGCGGATATCGACGGTACCGAGGTCATGCGTTGTATACGTGCTCTTTTCAATGGCATTCCAGACTTCTTGGGACACAAGCAGCGTGGAACCGAATTTCTTGTTCATCTGCTCGATGCGGGAAGCAAGGTTGACCACGTCTCCAATGATGGTGTATTCCTTGCGCTGCTGGGAGCCGACATGTCCGGTAACAGCCATGCCGGCGTGGATGCCGATGCCTACGCCGGTATCGGGAATATCACCTGTGGCGATGTCATGGCGCAGGCGGTCCAGTATCTCCCTGGCTGCGTTTACCGCATTGCGGCAGTCCTCTCCATCGGATATGGGCCCGCCGAAAACGGCCATAAACCCGTCGCCGAGAAACTTGTTGATTATACCATTGTTCCGGTTTATAATCTCGATCATGAAATCGAAAAGAATGTTGAGGTAGCCGACGACCTCTTCCGGAGCGCGAGTTTCCGCGAATTTGGTGAAATTTCTTATATCGAGAAACATCATGCAGACGTAACGGGTCTCGCTGCCGAGTTCTCCTTTCTGATCGAGTAGCTTGTTGACGACTTCCGGTGATACATGCTGGCCAAACATGCTGATAATTCTGTTCTTTTCCTCGGCGGTCCTGATGGAATTTTTCATTTTATTCTTTATTTCAAGCGAAACAAGTCCTGTGACGAGTCCGACCAGCATGAGAAGAACGCCCTTTGAAATATGCATGCCGGGATAGTAGAGTGAAGAGTAGGACGCATCGTATCTGGTATGAAGGAGCATGTAGATGGAAAGTGCGATATACTCGGCGCCGGCAACGATCCCGGTAAATAACGACAGGGTGAAGATAAGGCGAAGGGATCCGAGTGAGATGAATATGAAATACAGGAGCAGGACCGGCGTAAATAACGGCTCGATCGAATGATATATATTGTAAGAAAGATAGATAATGACCGTCGGCACGCTAATCTCGACCGCTGCATTGACAAAGCGCGGGAAAAAGGGGAACATTTTTTTCCGGCCGAGAAATATCATCAGCATTATTCCATATCCGAGCTCGTAGAGTGCCAGGCCCGCGAAGATTATCGAGAGCCACTCGAACAGGTCAAACCCCCTGAATTTCACGAGGGCTTCCGAAGGAAAATAGCGGGAAAAGAATAGTTTTACGGCCATAAACCATATAATGATACTGCAGGAGATGACGAAAACGATAATAGACCTGGTCCGCTCGCTCCTCATGATCGAGCGGTCAAATTCCATCTCGAACATTGAATCATAATCGGAAAAACGTTTTCTCTGCCATAATTTTGAGATTTTAAACATAGTATACACCCTTACTGCGCGCTCCAGGGCGGGGCCGCCCGATATTTCGCCATGAAATGTACAACCCGGGAATGATGCTCTGTCAACGAGAAATTGTTCCAAAGCGTCCTGCCAGGGGTATGAAATCAACAGATTCATTTGACAATTTTAATGAAATTTGTACAATTGCCTTTAAATCTAAGCGAGGACCTTCCCGCATGTTGAAGCTATACAATACGATGTCTCGCTCGGTCGAGCCGTTTAAATCCCGTAAAAAGGGTGAGGCATCGATTTTTACCTGCGGCCCATCGATCTACCGGCGGCCTCATATAGGAAATTACAGGACGTTTATGTACGAGGATATCCTGGTCAAATACCTGGAATATTGCGGGTACCGTGTAAACCGAGCCCTTCCTCTTACAGATATTGAAGATAAAACGATACTGGAAGCAATCGCAAATAATAAAAGAATCGAAGTGATTACCGGAAATGTGGAAAAAATATTTTTATCCGAAGCGAAAACGCTCCGCATCAAACTTACCGGCAAGGTTCAGCGGACCTCTGAATGCATTGAATGCTCGGCTGATATTATACGCTCGCTCATTGCCAGTGGGCATGCGTACAGGCATGGCGCTGACATATTTTTTGCGCCCCTGACATACAAGGAGTTCGGCAAGCTGTATCGACTTGATAAAAAACGATGGCCCAAAAAAACCGTTCGGTTCAGGAGGGATACGTATAACGGCAACAGGTGGAATCTTGGTGATTTCATCCTCTGGCACGGATACAGGGATGGAGACATTAAATGGTGGGACTCGTCCATCGGGAAGGGCAGGCCGTCATGGAACATCCAGGACCCTTCAGTTGTCATACACCATCTCGGGCGCCAGATCGATATTAACTGCGGCGGCATTGACAACATCTACCGCCACCATGACTATAACATCGCGATCATGGAATCATATACTGGCCTGGAATATGCCCGCTACTATATGCACGGCGAGCACCTTGTTGTTGACGGGAAACCCATGTCAAAGAGCCTGGGGAACATACTGTATCCCGGAGACATTTTCAGCCACGGTTGCAGCGCACGAGACCTGCGCCTGTTCCTCTTCCACACCCATTATCGCAAGAAACTCAATTTCACAAAAACCAGGTTCAGGGAATCCTGCGGAAAGATGTCGTACCTGCATAACTGCACGGGACAACTCGTGAAAAAGACCGGGACTGCTACCAAGGAAACTTCCCGTGTACGAGAGCTGATCGCCCGGGTTACACGTGATTTCGAAGCCGGGATGAATAACGACCTTGGCGCGGGTGTCGCGTTTGATGCGGTTTCTGAAATATTGCTTGAGCTGTATTCATTGAGGACCATGATGACGAGAAAAAACAGCGCGGATCTGAAGGCCGTGCTCACCCGGATAGACGCCGTTTTCGGTGTCTTAATCTAATGAGATCACCGCTATAACGGAACTATCACGGTACTGGCATGCAACCGATTTTAGAAGTAAAAAACCTTTTGAAGTACTTCCCGGAAGTAAAAGCCGTGGACGATATTAGTTTCTCCATAGAACCGGGGACCTGCTTTGGACTCCTGGGCCCAAACGGCGCGGGTAAAACCACCGCCATCGAGGTGATCGAGGGAATACTGGAACCCACCGGCGGAGAGATATTCTACAAGGGAAAACGCAGGGGCGCCACTTTTAAAAACGAGGCCGGCATACAGTTTCAGAATACCGAACTCCCCCAGTTCCTCACAGTCAAGGAGACACTGCTGACATTCAGGAGCCTCTACGACAGGAAAGCCGACGTAGACTATCTTATCGAGACCTGCCGGCTCGAGGAGATTCTGAAGCGCGACAACCGGAAGATATCGGGAGGCCAGAAGCAGCGTCTCCTCCTGGCAATGGCTCTTTCCAATGACCCGGAGCTCATCTTTCTCGACGAACCGACTACCGGCCTGGATCCGCAGGCGCGCAGACATCTCTGGGAGATCGTCCGTCGGATCATAACCATGAAAAAGACCATCATACTGACGACCCATTACATGGAGGAGGCCGAGATACTGTGCGACATGATCGGCATTATAGACAGCGGTAAAATTATCGCCATGGGAACTCCCCGGGGCCTCCTGAAAGAGCATTGCGGGGGTGCGACGATACATCTCCGCGTCGATCTCGATGACAGCGTCATGCGCGAGTTTCCCTGTGCATGGTTCCGCTCGGAGGACCATATCGAGATCCAGACCGACTCGGTAAATGAGTGCCTCAGGCGTCTCGTTGAACTCGGCGTGGACCTCTCGACCATGAATGTACGCACACAGAACCTGGAAGACCTTTTTCTGAAATTAACGGGACATGAGTTGCGGGCCTGATACAGTACGGGGCCACGGGTGATCGTCAATTAAGGGAGCGTATGGATGTTTAGAAGAATTTGGGCACTATTCAAGGCCCGGAACCTGGAGTTTCTGAGGGACAGATCGTCTGTCGCATGGAATATCATGTTCCCTATTCTGGTGATTGTCGGATTCAGCGTTATCTTCAGCGACGATCGCCAGATACTGTACAAGGTCGGCATCATCAGCGAAAAACCGGGCGCAATCACGTCATCTGACCCTCAGCTTGACAGATTTATGAAAATGAAATACATGGATTTTATTCCATTCAGCTCTGTTGAACTGGCCCAGCACAAGCTCCTTCACCACCGCATTGACCTGATGATAAACCCGTTCAATGAGACGTACCGAACGAGCAAAACATCGCCGAAAGGGTACATAGCCGAGCGTCTGCTCATATCCAGCGCAGTCGTCCCGTCAACAGACCTTAAAAAAGAAACAATCACCGGCGTCGAGGTCCCCTACATAGAGTGGTTATTCCCCGGCATACTGGGAATGAACATGATGTTCAGCGCCCTGTTCGGCGTCGGGTACGTCGTTGTCAATTACAGGAAAAACGGCGTCCTGAAACGTATGAGCGTAACACCGCTCCATCCGTGGGAGTTTCTTACCTCGCAGATACTCTCGCGCATGTATCTGCTGATCCTGACAACGACAATTGTTTTCATTGCCTGCAAAATCATATACGGATTCCAGGTGAGGGGATCGTACCTGACCCTGGCGCTTGTATTTGTACTCGGCGGCTTCAGTATGATTTCTTTGGCCCTTGTCGTGGCCTCGCGCAGCGGCAGCGAAGAGTTCGCCGGCGGCATTCTGAACCTTATCACCTGGCCCATGATGTTCCTGTCCGAAGTCTGGTTCTCGCTCGAAGGCACATCGCCCTGGGTCCAGACGGTGTCCAGGATATTTCCCCTGACACAAATGATAGACGCCGCCCGACAGATAATGAATGACGGCGCCGGGATCGAAGACGTGCGTTCCCACATAATGATACTTGGCGCCATGTCGCTTACTTTTCTTGTAACCGGATCGCTGCTGTTTAAGTGGCAGAAAAAATGATCTGTAGCAGACGCCATGTTTATCAAAACTAATAAATTATTTTTGTCAAAAAAATTCAAACCCGCTGCATATTCGGTGGTCTGAACGTCAGGAAGGCACCAGTATGAACAAATCACAGATCGGCAAGCACCTTTGCATCATATTGCTCCTGATATCAACATCGCCCCTCATGGCACCGGTAGCAGCGGATACTTCTTCGCTGACTGAATGCGAATCACGGTGCCAGCCACTCTCCGGGGAAGAGCGTTACCGCTGTATAAAGACATGTCTGAGCTCAAAAAGAAAATCGGAACCGGTTCATGAAAAAAAGGAAACGGGGACGTTCCAGGAATGCAAGGAGTCTTGTTCGTCCCTGAAAGGCCTTGAGGGTATTCGATGCATACGGACCTGCATGGAAAACAGGCGCTCCGAAGCCCCGGCCCGGGAAAATCCGGGAAAGGAAAAGCCGGCCGCCGTTTCGTCCTGCGAATCCCGGTGCAAAATATTGAACGGGGATTTGAAGGAAAAATGCCTTGCACGCTGCAAAAAAGAGAAATACGGAGAATACCGGGACCCGCTCAGATTTAAAAAATAATATCTATGAATTCAAATCGATTCGCAGGTGTATGTCATGTAAATTATGCTTGATATAATTCCTGTAAATTTATTTAATAGTAATGTATCTCTAACATTGAGAATTATCAGCTCGTGTATATTATACATGATTGATGATTATATTCCGGCATCAGGATGAACGCGTTCGTTTGCCTGATGCTTTAATTACATTAATTTTCAAGGAGATGTATCATGACCATCATAACCGATGTCCACGCAAGAGAAATACTCGATTCCAGAGGGAACCCGACGATTGAAGTCGATGTTGAACTGTCATCCGGCTTCATAGGAAGAGCTGCAGTGCCCTCGGGTGCTTCGACAGGGGAGCATGAGGCGGTGGAATTGCGGGATGGGGACAAAAAACGGTATCTCGGTAAAGGGGTTTTCAAGGCCGTTGATAACGTCAATAAAATAATTGCCGGCGCCGTGATCGAAATGGACGCAAGCAACCAGCCTGAAATCGATTCAGTCATGATCGAGCTTGACGGGACGCCGAATAAGGCAAAACTTGGCGCCAACGCCATACTGGGAGTGTCCCTTGCATGCGCGCGCGCAGTCGCGGAGACAATAGGGCTTCCGCTCTACCGTTATATCGGCGGTGTGAACGCGACCGAGCTGCCGGTGCCAATGATGAATATCATCAACGGCGGCTCACACGCAGATTCCAACGTCGATCTTCAGGAATTCATGGTAATGCCTGTCGGAGCGGCGAGCTTCGCTGAAGGCCTGCGGATGGGGGTCGAGACATTTCACGCACTCAAGGCGGTGCTCAAATCCAAAGGATACTCCACGAGTGTGGGCGACGAGGGGGGGTTCGCCCCATCGTTGAAATCCAACGAAGAACCGCTCCAGCATATCATGGCTGCAATCGAAAAAGCAGGATTCAAGCCGGGGACCGACATCATGATAGCACTTGACCCCGCATCCAGCGAATTCTATGACGCATCGAAGAAAAAATATATTTTCGGGAAGAGCGACAAGAGCGAGCGTGACAGCTCACAGATGGTCGACTTTTACGAGAACATGGTTAAAAACTATCCCGTTATCTCAATCGAGGACGGGCTCGCCGAGGACGACTGGGACGGCTGGAAGATCATGACCGAGCGTCTTGGCGGAAAGATCCAGATCGTCGGTGATGACCTTTTTGTCACGAACACTGAAAGGCTGAAGCGGGGGATAGAGCGCGGTATCGCGAACTCGATACTAATCAAGGTCAACCAGATCGGAACGCTGACAGAAACGATACAGGCGATCGAGATGGCAAAACGCGCCGGGTATACCGCAGTCGTATCACACCGTTCCGGCGAGACGGAGGATTCGACGATTGCGGACCTGGTCGTTGCAATGAACACCGGCCAGATTAAAACAGGCTCCGGTTCCCGGACTGACAGGCTCGTTAAGTACAACCAGCTGCTCAGGATCGAGGAGGAGCTGGGTGTAATGGCAAAATACTCCGGCAAGGGAGTTTTCTATAACATTGGTTAGATTCAATTTCAGGTGGGCCCTGTTCCTGGCTGTTTTCATGCTTTCATCGGTATATTTTTTCGTGTTCGGTGATAGCGGCATTCTCGAGAGAATGAACCTTGAGAGCGACAAAAAATCCTTTGAAGATAAAATTGATGCTCTCAAGATTGAAAACAGGAGTCTGGCTCAAAGATTAAACCGGTACCGTGAAGGGCGCTATGGCAGTGATGATTTTCTTGATTCAGGGTATATCAAGCCCGGGGAAAAGGTTATAGTTCTCAGCGGCTCCGGAGAGAAGGACGTTCCAATTAAAAAAGGAGAAACGGGAGGAGGGAGATACTCGGCCATCCTCCCTTATCTTCGGATTCTATGGGTCGCGATATCGGTCGCTTTAGTGGTTGGAATATTTCTTTACTACAGGAAATTAAAAAGCCGGGAACCTTCATGATCAAGACTGAGACACTTTCAATAAAAAAGCTCAAGAAAGACGGATCAATAGACTCATCGATCGTCAAGAATATCGCACAATCCCTGATACGGGATAAAACGGCCCTCATTCCTGTTGACGGCATTTACGGGATTGTCTCAATACATGAGGATAAAACCCGCACGGCGATAGAGCATGTTAACGGTTCGAAAGACAACGAGATTACCCGCATGATTTCCTCCTTCAAAATGCTGGACGAGCTTGCGTCGATCAGCAAGATGGAATTTGATTTCCTCCACCGTATATGGCCCGGAGAGCCGGTAGTCATCATGAAAGACAGCTCCGTCGGATCGCGGATAATCCCGGTGCGAATGCCACGGGGCAAGTACAAGCAGGACATCGTCGAGCAGGTCGGCAGGCCGCTCCATTACGCACCCCTCCTCGACAAGGAGAAGAAGCCGGTATACCGGAAAAAAGATATTCTCGACAGCCTTGAAGGTAAAATTGATATGATCCTGATAATAGACGAATTCTGCAAGGAGCACGGCATGCCGACGGTCGTTGATATAAGCGGGGAAACCCTCGCGATCCTGAACGAGGGCAGGGTTTCGGCCGAGGAGATCAAGTCGCTCTATTTCCTGGGCAAGGATGATTCCGCGATTTGAGCTGAATCCTGTCACACCCGGCTTTTCGCCGGATATTGTTAAAACGTATCTCAGTACCGATGAAGTTGAACCCATACAATGCTGCTATTGAAGCAATGATCGTTTCGCTTGTTGCAATGCTGATAGCAGTGCCGGGTAGAGTTGACGCTTCGCGCCATAAGCTCTCGATCAATACCGCTCATTTCATAATCTCATACCAGCCCGGGACGGAAGACCTTGGGATGATGACCGCCGGACTTTCCGAAGATGCGTATGTCCGTATATCGAATTTTCTGGACCACGATCTGACCCATTCCATTGCGATTACCGTCTGGCCTGCGCGCACGGGCCCTGATCCAACCGGCGAATCACTGCCGTCACGGGCATGCCGTCATTCTCCGGTATCACGTCATATCAATGTAACGTTCCCGGGATCTGTTCAGGGCCTCCGCAGATCGCTGCTGCACAAAATAGCGCACGCGTTTATTCATGACATGTTTGCCGATGAACATGTTCCCATTCCCGGCGTCAGGTACATGCCAATGCCAGACTGGTTCTCTGAGTCCATGGCGCTATACTGTGCCGGATTCCCCGGTGGGGATGACGTCAGACCATTGTTCGAGGTCACCGCGGAATCCGTTCCGGGCTTATACAGTATCGCCGGGTTTCCTGCCTTCCCTGGAGGCGTTGCGGATCACCGCCTTATCGGTTTTATCAGGTTTCTCGATGATATCTACGGCAGTAACTATATCGGGGAGATCATCCGTGATATACGCGATACGGGCAGTTTTGATGATTCATTAAGAATCGCAACCGGAAAAAGTCTGCAGGAGCTTGAATCTGATTTTTCGGCATATATAGCCCATCGCACCAAGGGAGACGCTTTGCCGGGAGCGATGGAGTATGCAAACGGCATATTACCCGTTTATAACATATCCCCGTCGGTTTCACCGGATGGGACCCTCATCGCGTACCTGTCTGCAACATCACAAGGGGCTCTGCTGCAGCTTGCATCAACGGCTGTGAAAACCAGTGGGCATGCAGGCGATGATCACCCTTCACCGGTTAGGGAGCTGAATATCAACCGGGCCTCCTTATACCCTGTTGATAATAGAATTTCATGGACCGGCGACGGCACGACGATGATGATGGCCGGATGTATCAATAACGCTGAAGCTATTGTATTCATTGATTCTATTTCGGGCCGGATCGTATCAAATGAAATCTTGCCGTTCCGGGCTGTCATGTTCCCGGCACTCTCCGGTAACGGCAGGTATATCATTTTCACCGGATCTGTCTCGTCTTCCTCGGATTTATACATGTATGATAGGCATAATGCATCGATAACGAGGATAACCGAGGATGCTTTTTTCGAGCGAGACCCGATTATTGCCCGGGATGGGAATAATATCATATATTCAACGAATAGTAATGAAAGCGGGGATATAATGAGGGGAAGCTTCGATATAGTAAAGCGGGACATCAAGACAGGTGCGATCTCCGTACTGGTAAAAAACGGATTTGTCAATATTCAACCCGCTCTTTCACCTGACATGAAACGTTTATTATACGTATCCAACGAGGGCGGTATATTCAATATTTTCTTGCTGGACCTGTTAACCCTCAAAACAGTAAAACTTACAAATTATGCCAGTGGTTCATCATACCCGGCCTGGCTTCCGTCAGGGGACGGAATGGCATATGTCGTTAACGTTTTACAGGGTAGTGAAGTGAGAGTCGAGGCTTTGAATACCGGCACTTCAGTAAAATAATTTATAACTTGACTTTGGCTGCCGCATGGATAAAAAGTCAACAAAATATGAAAGATATTCGGTGAAATAACCTGGATATACAGGCGGTTTATTAATGAAAAGACGTGGAACCGTAACCAGAAAAACAAAAGAAACGGACATTTCGATTGATGTGATACTTGAAAGCATCGAACAATCGAAAATTAACAGCGGTGTACCGTTTTTTGACCACATGCTTGCATCGATGTCAAAACATGGCCGCTTCCTCCTTGAGCTTTCCTGCAAGGGGGACAGGGAAATTGACGATCACCATTCCGTAGAAGATGTGGGTATAGCCCTCGGCCAGGCATTCAAACAGGCTCTCGGGGACAAGTCCGGGATAACGAGGTTCGGAGATGCAACGATACCGATGGATGATGCCCTGACAATGGTTGCTATCGATCTTTCGGGGCGCCCCTTTTACAAGTATACCGGCCCGGCGCTAAACGGTTCCATCGGGACATTCAGCGAGGAGCTGACCGATGAGTTCCTGCGTGCCTTTGCGATGAATGCGGGCGTCAACCTGCACGTTTCGGTTTTTTACGGACAGAACAGGCACCACGTCCACGAAACGATATACAAAGCACTTGGTATCGCACTTGCAAAAGCCGTGGCAGTTGACGAGACGCTTGGCGGCCAGATCCCGTCGACGAAAGGAGCGATATGATAACGGTCATCGATTACGGAATGGGGAATCTCCGGTCCGTGACCAAGGCGATCGAGAAGTTCACTCCTGATGTCAGGGTATCAGATGACCCGGCAAGCATCAGTGATTCATCTGCTTTGATCATGCCCGGCGACGGAGCATTTGCGATGGCGATGGAACATCTTAACAGCCGCGGCTGGACCGGCCCGATACTGGAATATATTGAAAACGGAGGGCACTTCTTTGGCATATGTCTCGGCTTCCAGCTCCTGTTTTCGGATAGCGAGGAATTTGGGCACAGCCGGGGGCTGGGAATCATACCCGGTTCTGTCGTGCGCTTTCCCGCGGGCGAGCTGAAGGTTCCCCACATGGGTTGGAACACGGTTGAAGTCAGGAAAGACTCTGTATATTTAAACAGCGTTTCGACAAACAGTTATTTTTATTTTATACATTCATACTATCCTGAAATAAAGGACAATAACTGGGTAATCGGTGAAGTTACTTACGGCGAGACATTCCCGTGTATCGTAGGGAAAGGCAACATAATAGCGACGCAGTTTCATCCGGAAAAGAGCCATTCGGTCGGCCTGAAAATCATTGAGAATTTCGTCAGGACAGTATGCTCGTAATTCCGGCAATCGATATCAAGGGTGGCAATTGCGTCCGGCTCCTCCAGGGTGATCCGGAACGGGAAACGGTTTATTCAAGCGATCCGGTCAGCATGGCGCAACGTTTCCAGGATGCCGGGGCAAAACTGATCCACATCGTCGACCTTGACGGTGCATTTTCCGGCGAACCGGTGAACATGAACATCGTGACCGAAATTGCTTCGTCGGTGTCAGTCCCCATCGAGATCGGGGGGGGCATAAGGACCGAGGAAACGATTCGGATGTATGCCGATAACGGGATCAGGCGCATCATTATCGGCACCATGGCGATTGATCCTTCGTTCAGACAGGTCCTCGATCGGAACAAAGACATCCTTGTGGCGGGGGTTGACGCCCGGAATTCGATGGTGGCCACGCACGGCTGGAAAAACGTCTCATCAGTCCGTGCGATCGAAGTGATACGCGAAATTGAGTCTCTCGGAATACGGGAGCTTATATATACTGATATTGCAACCGATGGGATGCTCTCCGGACCCAATATACAGGCCATGAGGGACATACTGACCGCTTTTCCCGGTATTGGCCTGGTCGCTTCGGGCGGCATTTCGTCGCTGGATGATATCAGTAACCTGGCCGAGCTTGAATCATATGGTCTCAAGGGATGCATAACCGGTAAGGCGCTGTACGACGGCAGGATAGACCTGTGGGAAGCCATTTCCCGTTTCGGATAAGGAACAAGCATGACACGGCACGAAGAAAACG
>Ga0116148_1002442_pt1 | contig 18401 bp, 13 predicted proteins | sample AD_UKC055_MetaG_FD_89786 | JGI IMG/M metagenome (GOLD analysis project Ga0116148, IMG submission 89786) | Active sludge microbial communities of municipal wastewater-treating anaerobic digesters from USA - AD_UKC055_MetaG | ecosystem: Engineered > Bioreactor > Anaerobic > Digestate | place: USA... | reverse complement strand
CGGCGGAGTTTGTGCATCCGATGGCCGGTCATGGTCCGCGCGCCTCCAGTGCATCCAGGATTCGCCCTGCCGCCTCTGCCCGCCAATCGCCACCGGCGGCGCCGCTGCTGGCCTTGAGGCGATTCAGGAACAGGCCGAAATGGTACAGGGCGAAGAACGCGGTCAGCGCTGGCTGAAACGTCGCACTGCCGGACAGGAGGTACCTGACCGCGGCGGGCGAGACGATTTCGGCCAGCCAGTGCTGAACATCCCGTTCCTCCAGAAACGCCGAGAGGATCCGCTGCGCGGCGGAGGGCGTTCGGGGCTGTACCATGCCGCGGAGACGCCCCAGGCGCCCTCGGAGCATCTGGAGGGCGGGCACCCTTCCCAGCCGAATCCGCAGGTTCCGCAGGCGATTGCGGAGCCCTCGGCCTCCGAAGTACCCGGCCGCCCCGCCTGCCCAGGGGACCTCCAGCAAGGAAGGCGCCAGCCGGCGGATCAGCGACTCGAAGATGTCGCCGTCCTGACGTTGCTTCCTGGGCTTGCCCAACGCGTGGGCGTAGAGAAGGCGGTTGGCCAGGGGCCAGGCGTAGTCGTACCAGGCGGCGTTGGTCCGGGTCGCGATGGTCCCGCGCAGCCGGGCGTCCAGGTAGGCGACGTGGACGCAGACGAACTCGTCCACCCCGGAGCGGTCGTCGACGAGGGCGTGCCAGGCCTGGCGCGAACGCTCCATCGCTCCGGGCGGGTACAGGAAGTCGAATTTCGGCTGAAAGAACTTGATGTCCAGAGACTGCCCGGGGTCGTGAAGGTCCGCCTCGAAGGGGTCCCAGTAGCCTCGCAGGACCTCGCCGCCCAGCCCGCCGACATGGACCATTCCGCGCACGGCTGCCAGTTCGTGCACCGTGTCCGCGGGGTCCAGGTCGGACAGCGGCTGGACGCCCTCGGAGAAGGGCAGCAGGGACAGGTATCGCGGCAGGAGGCGCCCGGGGGACGAATGCCCGCGGGGAACGGGCCAGTACCTCGCGCCGGCCCGGCGGGCGAGTTGCCCGGCCAGCAGACTGTCTTTGCAGGGATGGTTATGCGTGGCGCACTCGAAGTCCACTTTCGCGGCCATCAACATCGCCATCATCAGGCGGGAATCCTTGCCCCCGGTGAGCCCGAGCAGAAGCCGGCGCCCCAGTCGCGGCAGGGCCTGAAGGCTGTCGAGGATGTCCTCGACGGCCTGGTCCTCGCTCACGTCCGGGCGCGTCAAGTTCCGATGCTCGCAGGACGCCACCCTTAGGGTCGCCTCCTCCAGACGCACGGCGTCGCCGCGGTTCAGGCGGCAGATCCCCTGGATCATCGACGCGTTGGGAAGGACCGAGTCCTTGAGGGCGAAATCCAGAACGTGGGCCGCTTCCAGGTCCAGGCGCCCCGAAAGCACCCCCGCCAGCGAGGAGTAGTTGGAGACAACCGACGGCGAGCGGAGGTCGTTGGCGTAGAGCGGCCTCATGCCCAGGCAGTCCGTGCCGCACTCGAATGCCGGCGCCTGCCCGCCACCAAGCAGGACGTAGAGGAACTGCCCATTGGCGGTTCTCAGCCGCGACAGGAGCGAAACCAGGTCTTGCCCGCGTTCCAGGGCGGCGTTCAACTCGGCGTTCAGGACCAGTCCATGGACCCACAGCCGGGTATCGCCAGGGGTTCGGCTCTCGAGGGCCTGCGCGAGCGGGGCGCCTCCGCCCGCGACGCCCAGCCAGCCCCAGGCTGTCGGGCTGCGAAAGAGCGGCTGGAAGAAGCGGTGCCCGGGATCCACCACGTCCAGCCAAAGGTCGAAGCGCGACCGGCACTCGCTCGCCGACGCCACTTCTCTGGATATTGCGGCAAACGCGAACATGTTGCTCTCCGCTCTGACCAGGCTCCGGGTGGTTCAGAGCACCGACTCCTCCCTCTTGACTTTCCGACCCTGGCCCACGCCCAGCTTCACGAAGAGGCGTCGCTGCGCTTCCTGCACGTCCGGGACCCGCAAGCTCCAGGCCGCCAGCAGGCAGCCGGCCAGGCTGGCGCCGCCCAGCAGGGCCGCCCACGCCAACTGCAATAGCCGCCCGTGCAGGGGGAACCACGCGCCCAGGACCAGTCGCAGGCCTGCCGCCAGCGCCAAGCCGCACAGGGCGGACAACCCCCATCGCCACAGGGTGTCCAAGGGGAAGAACACCGCCAGCTCTCTTCGCCAGATCCACAGTACCGCCATGGAGGCCGTTGCCAGGCCCACGGAGTTGAGCGCCACGACCGCCATCAGGCCCGCCCGGTCCCACAAGGCGATGAGCTGCCAGGCGCCGAGGGCACAGACCAGTTGGACCAGGGCGGCTGCCAGGTACTGATGCTTGACCAGGCCCAGCGACATGGCGGTCTTGCGGGCGATCAGGCCAAGCGAATCGGCCGGGAGAAGGGCAAAGCTCACCACCAGCAGGGTGGCGGCGAAGTACAGGTGTTCGCCGCCAAAGCGATTGGCGCCCCAGAGCCCGGCCAACAGCGGGTGCGCCGTCAGCGAGATGGCGGCGACGGCCAGCGCGGAAATCCCCAGCCCCCTGGCCAGGGCCGTTCGCGCCAGCGCCCGGGCCGAGGAGGCCCCTTCCGCAGCCGCCTGCGAGGCGTGGGTGAAGTAGACCACGCTGATGGGGCTCAGCAGGATGTTGCCCGTCTTGGAGTAGAGCTGCTGCACGTACTTGAAGGCGGCGTAGGTTCCCTGCGGCAGGAGGGACACGGCCGCGTTGAGGACGTACGCGTAGACCTGGGTCGTGCCCACGTAGACGAAACTGTACGACAACTGCTTCCACAGGTCCCGCATTCGGAGGGTGGAATCGCGGAGAATGAAATGGTGGCGGTAATCCATTCGCCGCAGCACCCAGAGGCAGCCGCCCAGTTGGACAATCTGTCCCGCCCACAGGGCCACCACCAGCGCCCAAATACCCAACCAGGGCGCCAGGGCGATGGTGCCGCCCAGCACCGCCAGGCGTCCGGCTACGCCGGTCGCCTCCGGGGCGCCGAACTGACGTTCCGCGAAACCCAGCCGGCGGAACAGGGCGAACAACACCTGCGCCCCCAGCAGGGGGATCAGCCAGCGAAACATGCTGGTTCCCAGCGCCCGGTCGGCGGGCGAAAAACCAGGCACCAGCATCCAGACCATCAGCGGGGCCAGGAACCACAATGCCGCCGACATGGCCGCCACCAGGAACATCGTCCAGTTGACGACCATCGCGAAGACCGCCTGGGCCTTCTCCAGGCCGTGACGAAACCGCACCTGGTGGTAGATCGGGACCAGGATCTCCGCCAGTTGTCCCGACTGCGTCAGTCCGCTGATCAGCAGTTCCAGCGTGGAGGCGGCGAAGAAGACTTCCAGTGCTCGGCTGGTGCCGAAGAACCAGGCGATGATGACGGAGTTCACCACGGCCAGCACGGCGCCGGCGAGGTTGAGGATCGTCAGGATGCCGATGGATCGGCCGGTGCTCACGTCGCCTCCAGCAGGAACTCGCCGCGCTGCTCGATGCCGCGCAGGAAGACCCCGATCGTCGGATGGTCCAGAAGCTCAGATGCATCGCAGCCGGCCAGGCTGCGGACGTCGTTGACGGTAATCTCGCGCAGGAACGGGAAGGGGAGCTGGTAGCGCTCGAAGAGCAGGTACGCGTAGCGCGTGGCCAGCTCGACCAGGCGCTTGCGGTCGACGCTAAAGGGGTCCCATGTCTCGAGCGTGCGGAAGTACTCGTCGCGGCTCTCGACATCGACGGTGAATCCGCGCCCGCGGAAGTGCGTCCGCGAGACCACCATGCAGGGCACGCCCTCCAGGGGCAGCTCCATGCCGACCGTGCTGGTGTGCACGATGCCCAGGTCGGCGACGCGGAGGATGGACCAGCTATTGACCTTCTCGGCCGGCTCGATCACGCGGACGTTGGGCGGCAGGGTCGGGAAGTGCCTGGCGATCAGCGAGGCGAACGGTTGATTGGTCCCGATGACCACCTCGGCGGGGTGGATCTTCACGACGAGCTGGCGGTCGCGGTGGGTGTCGAACCAGGCGATGGTGTCGAGCACCCACTGCACGGGGTTGGAGAAGGCGATCTCGCGCTGGGCGGAGGCGGCGTCCCACAGGACGTTGGTGAACAGGACGAAGGTGGGCTTGTCCTCCAGTCGCAGGCGCCGGCGGGTCTGGGCGAGGCTCTCTTCCTGCCCGAAGTTGTACACGCGGGCGTCCTGGCTGTGACTGCGCCGGCTGGCGAGGTAGTCGTCGATAATCTTCTGCTGGGCGGGCGTCAGGGGCGTGTCGCGGACCTTGTCCCACTCGGCCGACACGTCCCACCAGTCGGCGGAGGTATTCCAGTTGAACTTCTCGGTGTCGCGCTTCTTGCCCTCGCCGTAGGTGACGACGGGGACGTTGGCGGCGAGTAACGCCTCGCGAGCCGGGCCCCACGTGCAGTAGATGCCGTGGCTCATGATGACGCGGTCGGGGCGAAGCTCGGCCAGGGCCTGCCCGACGGCGGCGGACACGCGGGCGGCCTGGAGGAACCGTTCGCGGCGGGCGCGGACGGAGGGGTCTTCTTCCAGCACGCCGACGTGGTAGTGCTTGAGCAGGGCCGACTCGACGTACTCTTCGTGCTCGCCCTCGAGCGGGCGGCCGGCGATGAGGTCGCTGACGTTGAGGACCTCGCAGCCGGTGGCGCCGAGCAGTCGCTGGCCGAAAGCGTGGCACTTGGCGCAGGCAGCCGGCCAGGCGGGCTCCTGGCCCTGCCACTTGACCTCGCAGCAGTCGAGCTGGCGGTCGCACAGGACGTAGCGGACGCGATGCCCGCGGGCCCGCAGGGCCAGGCCCAGCACGACCTCGACGCCGGCGAGCCTGTGGTTGCCGCCCATCATGGTCATGCAGACGACGTCCAGCGGCTTGTCGGTGCGTCGCTCGGCGGGCACGTGGTTGCGGTCGATCCGCGGCACCTGGGCGAGCAGGACCTCGCGCCCGAGCTTCCGGCCCAGGCGGTCCCACGAGAGGCCGGCGCACCGCCCCAGGCGGGCCAGCAGCGGCACGCCCGCCAGGCGGAGACGATATTTCCAGTGGGGCTTCACCATGCGGTCCAGCCTCCGTCGACGGTGACGACCGCGCCGGTCATGTAGGCCGACGCGTCGCTGCACATGAACAGGATGGCGCCCTGGTAGTCGTCGCGCCGGGCCATCCGCCCCAGCGGCGTGCGGTAGCAGTAGTTCTCGATGAACTGCGGGTCCTGCTTGTTCTCCACCCCGCCCGGGGCCAGCACGTTGGCCCGGACCTTCGGCCGCCAGTGAACGGCGATATAGCGGGTCATGTTCAGCAGCCCGCTCTTGGTGGCCGCGTAGGCGATGGGGGAGTTGATCCCGCTTTCGCCGTAGATCCGCGGGTCGGCGCTGACCAGCCCGTAGGTCGAGCTGACGTTGACGATGACCCCGCCGTCGCCTGCGAACATCCGCTTGCCGAACTCGCGGCACATGAGGAACGCGCCGGTGAGATTGACGGCCAGCACCTGGTTCCACGCCTCCAGCGGGTACTCGCCCAGCGGGGCGAAGAACGCCCCGCCCTTGTAGTGGGCGGAGTTGACGAGGATGTCGCAGCGGCCCATCTCGGCGTGGACAGAGCCGGCGAGTTCCCGGACGGCCGCCTCCTGGGTGATGTCGACGCAACGGTCGAGGACGCGGCGCCCGGTAAGCTGGGCGACGCGCTGGGCCTCGCTGCGGGCGAGGTCGGGGTTGTTGTCCACCATGACGATGTCCGCGCCGGCCTGGGCGAGGATCTCGCAGAGCTTGGCGCCGATGAGCCCGGCCCCGCCGCTGACGACGGCGACCTTGTTGTCCAGTCTGTGGAGTTCGCTAATTCGGTTCATGTTGATATCCGGTATCCGGTTCTTTTGGCTCGGACGCCAAAGCCCACGGAAGGCCTTCCGTGGGCTTTCGGTCGGACGTCGGGGTGTTGAGAGTCGTGCCGCAGCCCAGTGCTGCCAGCGCTATTTTCAAAGCAGCGATTCCGTCCTCCAGTGCGATCGCCGCCCGTGGCGGGCTCTCCGCGAAGCCCGCCATCGCGTCCCGCACCATGTCCGCGTAGATCGTGTTGAGGTCGAAATCCGTCGGCAGGCGGGTGATCTCGTCGGCCTGGCCGGCGCAGCGGATGGTGAGCGAGGCGGCGTTCCAGTCGAGGTCCGCGCTGCCCTGGTCGCCCACCAGCGACATCCCGCGGCTGTAGTCGCGCCGGGCGAAGCTGACGTGAACGTGGGCCTGGGCGGCCTCGAAGTCCAGCAGGATGTCGGCGGTGTCCTCGACGCCCAGGCCCAGGCCTCGGTTGGAGGCCAGGGCCTGCACGCGTCGGGGCGGGCCGAGGATCCAGCGGAGCATGTCCAGGTCGTGGTCGAGGGTTCGCACGACCCCGCCGCCGAGGTCCGCTCGGGCGGCGTAGGAGGTGCGGTAGTCCTCCCACGGGTGCCAGGCGGGCAGGTAGCCGGCCTGCCAGGAGCGGGCGTGGAACACGCGACCCAGCCGCCCGGCTGCCACCGCGTCCTTGAGGGCGCGATAGAGCGGATGGTAGCGGAAGCAGTAGGCCACGCTGCACGCGCCGGGGGCGGCGATGGCGGCGGCCTGGAGCGAGCGGGCGGAGTCGAGGTCGGCGGCGACGGGTTTCTCCAGCAGCACCGACGCGCCGCCAGCCAGGGCGGCGCGGGCGGTCTGGGCGTGCAGGGACGTCGGGTTGGCGACGATGACGACGGCGGGGCGGTCGGCCAGGGCGGCGTCCAGGTCGGCGTAGGTGACGGCGCCGTCGGGCGTGTCGAAGCGACCGTCGCGGGGCGGGCCGCTGCGCAGCAGGCGGACATCCGCGCAGCCCAACCGCCGGAGGTTCTGGTAATGCCTCCGTCCGATCGACCCATAGCCGCAGATCAACGTCCAGCTCATGTCAGGCCCGAATCACCAAGAGCACAAGAAACAGAAACAGAGATCACAAAGACGAACCACCAGCTACCGCTTCGAGCAATTGCTCGAATCGTTCGACGTACCGGTCGGCAGGGGCGCCTGGCGCGTAGTTGAAGGCGACGGTCAGCAGGCCGGCGGCCTGGGCGCCTTCCAGTTCGTCCACGTCGTGCCCGACGAACGCACATCGAGGGAGGTCCAGGCCCAGGGCGTCGGCGGCGGCCTGATAGGATGCCGGCTCGGGCTTGGCGGCGCCGATGTCCAGGCTGGTGATCACGGCGTCGAAAAAGCCCTCGATGCCCAGCTCGGCCAGCATGGCCCGCACCTTGGGCTCGCTCGACTCGGTGTCGCTGAGGACGGCCAGCTTGAGCCCGGCCTGCCTGAGTCGCCCCAGCGTGGCCTCGACGCCGTCGAACAGTCTCCGCTGGGCCCTCAGGCGCCGTCCCTGCTCGCGAGCGGCCTCGATCAGCTCGTCGCGGGCCTGGCCCTCCAGTCCCAGCGAGCCCAGCAGCTCGCCCAGGCGCGGCCAGTAGGAGGCGAGCCCGCGGTACACGTCCACCAGCAGGGCCTCCCACTTCTGGACCAGTTGCTCGTACGTCACGTCCACGCCGCCGGCGTTGAGTCGGGCGGTCAGCCAGCGGCGCCACGGCGTGGCGTCGAAGAAGATGTCGCCCATGTCGAAGATGACGCCCGCGATTGCGGAGGACGCAGAGGCACAGAGGCGCAGAGAGGAAGAGGGAGATTGAGCTTCGCAGCCAGAGGTGGTCTTGTTCCTTGCCGGCATCTCTTTCTTCTCTTCTCTCTATGTCTTCTCTGCGCCTCCCCGAAGGGGCCCTTCGGGCTGTGCCTCTGCGTCCCGGCTGTCTACGCGAAGTCCGTCTCGTTGAGGGTGCGATCGGCGGCGATGTCCCGGGTAGCCCGCTTGCCGACGATCTTGCTCCTCTCGCGCCAGCTCAGACCCGTGCCGGGGCTCTTGAGCACGAGCATGGCCTCGGTCAGCGTTGTGCCCGCCGGGATGACCAGCCGGCTGGTCAAGCTGCGCGAGAGTTTCTGGCGGGCCGATTCGACGGCGGGGTCGAAGACCTTCCGCCCGTCGCCCATGGCCCTGCCGCAGGCGCGAACGTGCTGGACGAGCTTGCGGAGGTCTTCCTCTTCGAGGGCGGCCGCGTGGTCGGTGCCCTGCATGGCCCGCGAGAGGGTGATGTGCTTCTCGATCACCGGGGCGCCGAGCACCGCGCCGGCCACCGCGCCGATCACGCCCGGCGTGTGGTCCGACAGGCCCACCAGCAGGCCGAACTCCTTGCGCATGGTCTCCATCGCCCGCAGGTTGAGCCTCTCCTCCTCGGCGGGGTACTGCGAGACGCACTGCATGAGCATGACCTGCGGCTTGTCTGCGGACGCCTCGGCCAGGGCGTCCAGGGCCTCGCGGATCTCGTCCAGCCCGGCCATGCCGGTGGAGAGGATGACGGGCTTGCCCGTCTGGGCGATGGCCCGCAGCAGGGGAATGTTGGTGATGTCGCGGCTGGCCACCTTGTAGATGGGGTTGCCCACGCGCTGCATGAGTTCGACGGAGGGCTCGTCGCAGGCGGTGCAGAAGCAGACCAGCCCGCAGGCCAGGGCGTATTCGCGAAGCTCCTTGTGCTGGGCCTCGCTCAGTTCGAGAAACTCGCGGTGCTGCCCATACGTGGGCGCGAAGGAGTTGGGGTGGTCGTAGGGGCGATTGTAGGCGTCCTCGGTGAGTTCCCAGCGGATGTCGCGCTTCTGGAACTTGACCGCGTCCACGCCGCAGCGCCGGGCCATCTCGATCAGGCGCTTGGCCATGCCGATCTGACCGTTGTGGTTCTGCCCGATCTCCGCGATGATGAAGCAGGGGCAGCCGTCGCCGACCTCGTGCCCGGCCAACGTCATGCGAAGCTGCCTGGGGCCGGTCTCGACGGGCCCAAGCAGTCCGGTCTTCTGGCGGTCCAGCCAGAGGTAGCAGTCGTCGAGGGTGAGGAACTGGCCCGGCCGCTCGACCTCGTAGAACATCCGCTCGAACCGTTCGAGGTCCGCCTGGGAGTCGATGGTGAGGTGCTTGTCGAGGTCGGCCCGCAGGGAGGCGAAATCGGCGGGCAGGACCTGGACGCGGAAGAGCTGGGCCTGCTTGCGAAGGCAGGGGGTGACGTGCTCTCGGTCGAAGGGGTCGGCGGTGAGGGCGTCGATCTTCCGCAGGGCGCCGACGCGGATGAACTCCGGGACCATGTGCGACAGTCCGTCGACGTGGGTGTAGTCCCACTCGCCCGAGCTGTGTGCCCGCCAGGCGGCGGCCGATCGGGTGGGGTCGTAGAGCGGGTTGTCCGCGGTGAAGCGGACCAGGACGTCGTTGTCGTCGAGGTCGCAGGCGGCCTGGAGGAAGCGGGCGAGCAGGTCGCTTCGCTCGCCGCGGACGCAGCGGATTCCCCGGCTGGTGACCAGCGCGACGATAGGCTCGTCGGCGGCGTCCAGCGTGGTGGCGACGACGGTCTCGTGGACGAAGGACATGGCCTGGATGCGGTGGAGCACCCGCCCCAGCAGGGGCTGTCCGGCCACGCTGAGCAGGCTCTTGCCCCGCAGGCGGCTGCTGAGCATGCGGGCCTGGACGACGGCTCTGACTTTCATGACGTCCTCTCCAATCTCGCTCGCGGGGGCGGTCCCCGCGGGCGCAGGCGGAGACGGTGGGGCGGCCCAGCCGGGCGCGCGGGCGCCCGCGCAGGGCTCCTCCCCGCTCTCCGAGAGAATCATCGGCAGGATGGGAGGGCGACCTGAGGAAGGGCCAAGGGGCCAGGGATCAGGGAATAGGAGCTAGGAGACAGGCACTTGTCGTGCCATCGTCCCTATTCTCTGGTCCCTATTGCCTGGTCCGCGTCAACTTACGGCCAGAGGAAGGAATCGATGCCCTCGCCCCACTCGTCTTCGGGGACGGCGGAGGCGGCGTTGAAGGAGGGCAGGCTGTCGGTGCCGCGCTTGAAGTTGGGGGTCCAGATGTTGTCGGTCTTGGTAACGCTGTTGGTGCCGTCGAGGAAGTTGTAGGTCACGCCGCAGATGGGCGTTTCGGTCCAGCGGATCGAGGAGTCGACCGAGACGATGTTCTGCCCGTCCTGGCGGTGGTTGAAGGAGTTGCGGATGTACTCGTCCTTGCCGCTCTTCTTGAGGTTGCCCGCGTCGTCGGTGACGCTGGCCGAGCCGGCGCCGTCGGCGGGGCTCCACCCGTCGAGGCCGGCGATGGGGTTTCGATCGGCCAGGTAGACCAGCGACGGATTGGACCCCAGCCAGATGGAGTACATGCGCTTGGAGCTGTCGATCTGCTTCTGCACCTGGTAGGAGTAGGAGAGGTTCTTTGGGGTCTGGAAGTCGTAGTACTTCGTAGTCGTGTCGGGGGGCAGCTTGTCGGCCTTGTGATCGTTCATGGACGGGCAGACGAACGCGCCGGTCGAGGCGTACTTGTGGTAGACCAGCAGGTACAGGGCGCGGGAGGTCCCGCTCTTGGAGGGGCTGCCGTTGGCCACCCCGATGACCGTGGTGGGGTTGCCGTTGGTGGTGCGGTCGGTGCCGATGCTGTTGATCCCGCTGATGGTCGGCGACTCGACGGGGAAGCAGTGGTCGTAGTCGGTGGAGTACTGGGACATGCCCTTGGCGATGGCCCCGAGATTGCCCTGGCACTGCTTGCGGCGGGCCAGTTCCTTGGCACGGGCCAGGCTGGGCATCAACAGGCTGACCAGCAGGGCGATGATGCTGATAACCACCAGCAACTCGATCAGGGTGAACGCGCCGCGTCGCTTCATGCCGATGTTCCTTCCCCGCCCGGCCGGGCAGGCGGGCGGTCGCAAGAGAAAACTCGAACCACCGTATTATACGGCCCTCGCGGGCCGGCTGGCAAGGCGGGTTGGCGATCAGGGTTCTTTTCGGCGGCAGGCGGCCCGGGAGATGGCGTCCTCGCCGAAACGCTCGACCAGGCGGTCCAGCGTCTGGTCCAGCCGGCGGCCCTTCTCCTGAGCGGGCGGGGCGAACAGGGGGAGCTGTCGGCCCGAGCGCGGGACCAGTTGCGACACGGAGACCCCCAGCAGCCGCAGCGGGCGAAAGCTCCGGCTGGACCACTGCTCCAACAGGCCGGCCGCGGAGGACCACAACTCGTCGCTCAGGTCGGTGGGCTGGTCGCGGGTGGTCGAGCGGGTCAGGGTGGTGAAGTCGCCGTAGCGGATCTTGAGCTGGACGGTGCGCCCGGACAGGCCGCCGGCGCGAAGGCGCCGTCCGACCTGCTCGACCTGCCCCAGCAGGACGCGGCGCAGCTCGTCGAGATCGTCCACGTCCTGGGCGAAGGTCTGCTCCTGGCCGATGGACTTGGCCTGGCTGTCGGGGGTGACCTCCCGATCGTCCAGGCCCTGGGCCAGGCGGTGGAAGTGCTCGCCGGCCGATCCGAACCGCTCGACGAGACGCCGCGGGCTGAGGCTCCGCAACTGGGCGATCGTCCGCACGCCCATCTTGTCCAGTTCCCCGGCCGCGGCGGCGCCGATGCCCCAGATCCGGCCGACCGGCAGGGGGTCCAGGACGGCCTGCACCTCCTCGGGCTCGATGACGACCAGGCCGTCGGGCTTGCGCAGGTCGCTGGCCAGCTTGGCCAGGAACTTGTTGGGCGCCACGCCCACGCTGGCGGTCAGTCCGGTCCGGCTGCGGATGCGGTCCTTGAGCAGGCGGGCGATTCGTTCGGGCGGGCCGAAGAGCCTCTGGCAGCCGGTGACGTCGAGGAACGCCTCGTCAATGCTCAGCGGCTCGACCAGGGGCGTGAACTCGGTCAGGACCTCGAATATCTGCTCGCTGAGTTCGTGATAGCGTTGCCCGCGAGGCGGCAGGACCACCGCCTGCGGACAGAGTCGAAGGGCGGTCGCCATGGGCATGGCGGACCGGCAGCCGAAGACGCGGGCCTCGTAGCTGGCGGTGCTGACGACGCCCCGGCCCCTCGGGTCGCCGCCGATCAGCAGGCAGCGCCCGCGCAGCTCGGGGTGGTCGAGTTTCTCGATGGCGGCGAAGAACTCGTCCATGTCCACGTGGAGGATGCACCGGGGCATGGGCCCGAGTGTACCGCGCCGGCCGGGGCGGGGGCGGGAAATTCCTTGAGACACCCCTTGCCGGGAACGCCGGGCGTGACTACAGTATTTACTGTACGAGCACCCATCGAGCGGCTGTCACAAGGCATTTGAAATGGCATCTATGCGCGAGAGACGCGGCGGGCACGGCTTCACCCTGGTGGAACTGCTGGTGGTGGTGTCGATCATCGTTCTACTTCTGGCGATCCTGACCCCGTCGCTCCACCGCGTCAAGAAGATGACGTACACCACGATCTGCGGCTCGAACACGCGACAGTTCGCCCACGCCATGAACGTGTACGGCACGCAACACAAGAACGAGATCGTCTCGTGCATGGAGTGGGTGCGCCGCTGCCAGTATCCGCCGTGGGACGCCTGGCCCTACCACAAGGACACCCGGACCGCGCTGGTCAACGGGCTGCTGTGGAAGTACCTGCAATCCGAGTCGGTGTACATCTGCCCCGTCTTCGCCTCGCTGAACTATCCGTACAAGGGCAACCCCAACTACGGGCTGAGCTACACCTACGCCATGAACGGCAACATCAACCACCTATGGGGGGCGACGCGAAAGCCCAACTACATCAAGTACTCCGACATCCACAGCCCGCAGACGGTGTTCCTGCTGTCGGAGGAGATGCCCTGGGCCACGCCGGGGTTCTCGGTGGCCGGGCTCAACGACGGCGTGCTGCTCAGCCGCTCCTTCCCCAGCGCCGACAGTCTGGCCTACCTGCACGGCGAGGGCACGGTGGACGAGGGGCTGTCCAACGTCGTCTTCGCCGACTGCCACGTCTCCACGCGCCACATCTGGGAGACCAAGGAAGTCACCTTCGACGACTAGCCGCCCGCCCGCAACGCAAGCCGCTTCTTCACCGCCCAGCCGGGGGAGCCTCGCGCGCCATTGACCGCCCGGGGCGGCGGCGATAGGATGACGGCATGATTCTCGTGTTGGACAACTACGACAGCTTCACCTACAACCTGGTCCAGCGGATCGGCGAGTTGGGCTGCGGCGACGATATCCGCGTGATCCGCAACGACAAGTTGCCCCCGCAGCAGGCGGGCGACGAACTCAAGCCGTCTCACCTGATCGTCTCGCCCGGCCCGTGCACGCCCAACGAGGCCGGCTACAGTTGCGACTACATCCGCCACTTCCACGGGCGGATCCCGATCCTGGGCGTCTGCCTGGGCCATCAGGCGATCGGGCAGGTCTTCGGGGGCAAGGTCCTGCGGGCCCCGCGCCTGATGCACGGCAAGACCAGCCAGATCGTCCATGACGGGCGGGGCGTGTTCGTGGGCCTGCCCAGCCCCTTCACCGCCACGCGCTACCACAGCCTGATCGTGGACGTCGACGGGCTCGACGCGGACTTCGAGCAGACCGCCTGGAGCGAGGACCAGCACGAACTGATGGGCCTGCGAAGCAAGACCCATCCCACCGAGGGCGTGCAGTTCCACCCCGAGAGCTTCCTGACCGACGTCGGCCACCAGTTGCTGGCGAACTTCCTGGCGATGTGACGACGACCGCCGCGCCGTCCCCGCCGGCACTGCCCGCCGCCCCGCCTCGACTCCTCGTCCCGCCGGCCCGGGCCCGTCCGTTCGCCTGCACCTCAAGCAACGGTTCCGAGCGGGCGAATGTCCCATTTTTTCGAAAATCAGGTTCGGCCAACCGGCTCGGTAATTTCGCTACAAGTCACTGCAGGTGCTGGTTTTGTGCGCCTATCTGTCAAATCATAATACTATGACTAATCGTAAAACTCTGCGCAGAGATGCGACATTCGGACCCGAAATGGGACATTCGCGTGCCCTTTCCAGGCCGATTTGTCGCACGCTGTGATAGCCACCCCGGACGGAATTCAGGGAATTCGGAACTCAGGTCGTTCGACGGCCTGCACCGGACGGCTTGTAGTGCGCCCGTGAGGGCGTTCTTCGGGCAGGCGTGTTTGGAGACTGCCTTACGGCAGCACTACGAGCGGGTGCTGGCCGGCACTTCGCACGTGCTGCATCTCCGGGCGGGGCCGGCCTGGCGGCCCCCGGCCCCGCCGCCCTTTGGTTTGCGGTTGAAAATCCCGGCGGGACAAGCAATAATGGCGCGTCTCTGTCTCAGAAAGGACTGCTGATGGGAGCGATCGACAAGGTATTCAAGGCGTACGACATTCGCGGGCTGTACGGCAGCGAGGTGGACGAGGACCTGGCCTGGAAGGTGGGCCACGCCAGCGCCCAGTTCCTTCGCAGCCTGCTCAGCGGCTACGAGCGGGGGCAGGCGTCGGCCAACCGCGTGGTGGTCGGCTACGACATGCGCCCGCACAGCAAGAGCCTGGTCGAGGCCCTGATCGGCGGGGTCACCTCCAGCGGGGTGGCCTGCGTGAACATCGGCCTGTGCGACACGCCGATGGTGTACTTCGCCGTCAACCACCTGGGCGCGTGCGGAGGCGTCCAGGTCACCGCTTCCCACAACCCGGTCGGGTACAACGGCTTCAAGATCTCCGGCATCAAGGCCCGCCCCATCGGGCAGGACACCGGCCTGCGGGAGATCAAGCACATCGTCTCGACATTGCGGCGGATGCCCGGCAGCGCCGAGCTGGCTGAGTGCCAGGAAGTGGACCTGTGGGAGGCCTACCGCAAGCACGTGCTGAAGTTTTTCAAGCCCGCCCGCAAGCTCAAGGTGGCCGTCGACGCCTCCAACGGCATGGGGGGCAAGATGGTCCCCGCCATCTTCGGCGCCTGCCCGGAGGTCGAGATCATCCCGCTGAACTTCGAACTCGGCCAGGGCTTCGCCCATCCGCCCAACCCGCTGGTGGAGGCCAACCTACAGCAGGTGAAGGCCGCCATCCGCGAGCACCAGGCGGACCTGGGGATCTGCATGGACGGCGACGCCGACCGCTGCATGTTCATCGACGAGAAGGCCCAGACCGTCCGCTGCGACCTGATGACGGCCCTGCTGGCCCGCTATTTCCTCAAGGACAACCCCGACTCGATGGTGGTCTACGACCTGCGGTCCAGCCGGGCGGTGGCCGAGGAGGTCCGCGACGCCGGCGGCGTGCCCAAGCGCGAGCGGGTGGGCCACTCGTTCATGAAGCGGGCCCTGAGCGACGGGCACGGCGTGTTCGGCGGGGAACTCAGCGGACACTTCTACTTCCGCGACAACTTCAACTGCGACAGCGGGGCCATCGCCTTCGCCACCGCCTGCACCGTCATCTCGGCCGCCGACAAGCCCTTCAGCGAGCTGATCGCGCCCCTGAACCGCTACAGCCACAGCGGCGAGATCAACTTCGAGGTCGAAGACAAGGCGGGCAAGATGAAGGAGATCGAGGAGAAATTCAAGGACGCCGAGATCGACCACCTCGACGGCGTGACCTGCCAGTTCGACGACTGGTGGTGCAACGTCCGCGCCTCCAACACCGAGCCGCTGCTGAGGCTCAACCTCGAGGCCCGCACCGATAAGCAGATGCGCGAGAAGATCGAGGAGATCAAGAAGATCCTCGGCGAGCCCGTCGATCATTGACCATTCCCTGATGAAGCCACGGCGTCTGGCCGTGCGACGCTGGGAGGCTCCTGCCGATCCGGCTTGGATGTTTGGCCGCCAGGCAGAGTCGCCTATGCGGCAGGGCCTTCGAATATCCCAAGACACGGCTGGCGCATTCGGCCCCGAAGGGGCTGCGGAGAGTAGCCGGGGGTGGAGCGAGGATCGCCGAAGGCGATGCGAGCGGAGCCCCCGGTACGCGTTCGCGACCAGAAGAGCCCCAAAGATGGCATGAGGGAGAAGATGCAGCGGTCTCATGATCGACTCGTTCTTCTCCGTCGCCCCTTCGGGGCTGGGACCTTTGGGGGCGCCAACCGGGGGCTCCCTTCGGTCGCCCCCGGCTACCCTCCGTCAGCCCTTCGGGCTTCTTTGTCCCGGCGCGGGTGAGGCTCTCGATCGAGGACGATCGCACAACATCAAGGTCGAGGCGCACTCGATTCGTGCAAAGCGGCTCCTTCGGAATCCACCTGCGGCTCATCCCCTGGGGATCCTTCATGCCCCCTCAGGGGGCCTTCCTCAGGCAGGCCCGTGGGCTTTCTTCTTCCCTGCGAGAAGAAAAGCCGCCGGACCGATCGCGTGGACCGGTCCGGCGGCAGGGCTCTTGAGAGCTTGATCGAAGTTACTTCCCGGCGGCTGTCCGCGGCTACTCCTTCGCTTCTTTGGCGGCGTCTTCCATGCTCTTCTTCATCTCGTCGCCCATCCCGCCCATCATGGCCTTGAAGATGTCCTGCCCGACCTCTTCGCTGATCTTCTCCGCCGTGTAGCCTTCCTTGCCGACCTTCGCGCGTCCCGCGGCGAAGGCCTCGGCCATGGCCGGGGCGACCTTCAGGAACTGCTCGGCCTGTTTGCCCTTGGGCACATCCGGGATCTCGACCTTCCAGGCCCCGTCCTTCTTGACCATGTCGATCTTCTCGCCGCCGCCCTTGGGCTTGAAGGTGGCCTTGTCGCCCTCGACCTTGTAGTTCGCCTGGTCGTCCAGCCCCTCGAACTTCAGCTCGCCGGAGGGTCCGCCCTTCATGGAGGCGTCTTTGCCGTACTGCTTCTTGAGGGCTTCGTCAAGGGCCACGGCCTCGTGGAGCACCTTGAACATCGCCTCGATCATCGGTTTCTGGTCGTCCTGGGCCTCCACGGTGGCCATGAAGAGGTCCTTGTTGCCTTCCTCGATGGAGGTCTTAAGGTTCTTCATCGCCTGCTGGGGCGTGTCCGCCTTCGGGGCGCCGCAGCCGATTGTCCAGATCATCCCCGCCGCCAGCAGCATTGTCAGAGCCTTCCGCATGTGTCGTCCTTTCCAGGTGTCAGGTGTCCGGCAGCCCGATGCCGCCGCGGATACTGTGCCGCATAGTCTAGGCGGCCTGCAGGCCAATGTCCAGAATTCCCTTGTCACTATCCACTATCCACTTCCTACTTCACCACCAGGTTGACCAGCTTGCCAGGCACGACGATCTTCTTGACGACCGTCTTGCCCTCGAGGGCGGCGGCGACCTTGGCATCGGCCAGCGCTGCCGCCAGAACGGCTTCCTGGTCGGCGGCGGCGGGCACGGTGATCCGCCCGCGGAGCTTGCCGTTCACCTGCACCGGCATCTCGATGGTCTGCTCGACCAGCAGGGCCGGGTCGAACGTCGGCCAGGGCTCGCCCGCCAGGCTCGCGTCGTGTCCGAGCTTCTGCCACAGCTCTTCGGCGATATGCGGGGCGAACGGCGCCAGCAGCAGCACGAACCGCTCCGCCTGAGGCACCAATATCCGAGCCTCTCCGTAGACCGTGTTGACGAAGTCCATCATGGCCGCGATGGCCGTGTTGAACTTCATGGCCTCGACGTCCTCGCCGACCTTCTTGATCAGGCGGTGAAGGGCCTTTTCCACCTTAAGCTCAGCAGGCTTGAACTTGCCCTCCTGTTCCATTCGCCGGTATTCTCTCTCCAACGTTCCATCCGGTGTTGATGGCTCCGGTCTCGGTTTGGTCGGATCATGCAACATTGTCGTGTTGTCCCAGCCGGCCACCATCCGCCAGACGCGGTTGAGGAAGCGGTGCACCCCGCCCACGTCTTTGGTGTTCCACGGCTTGGACGCCTCCAGCGGGCCCATGAACATCTCGTACAGGCGGAAGGTGTCGGCCCCGTACTGGGCGATCACGTCGTCGGGGTTGACGACGTTCTTGAGGCTCTTGGACATCTTCTCGATGCTTTCGGTGACTTCCTCGCCGGTGGCCTTGTGGCGGGGCTTGTCGCCGGTCAGGTCGACCTGGTCGTAGGGCAGGTACACGCCCCGCTTGTCGCGGTAGGCGAAGCTGCGGATCATGCCCTGGTTGAACAACCGGCCGAACGGCTCAGCCGTCGAGACGTGCCCCAGGTCGAACAGCACCTTGTGCCAGAACCGCGAGTAGAGCAGGTGGAGCACGGCGTGCTCGGCCCCGCCGACGTAGAGGTCGATGCCCAGGGGCGACTGGCCCGGCTGGGCGGCCGGCTGCATCCAGTACTGCTCGACGGCCGGGTCGACGAACGCCTTGTCGTTGCGGGGGTCGAGATAGCGCAGATAGTACCAGCACGAGCCGGCCCACTGGGGCATGGTGTTCAGCTCGCGCTGGGCGGGCTTGCCGCAGGCGGGGCAGGGCGTTGCCACCCAGTCGGCCGCCTTGCCCAGCGGGGGGCGCGGCGGGGCGTCGGGGTCGTCGCTGCTGGCCGGGGTGAAGTCCTCGATCTCGGGCAGTTCCAGCGGCAGGGCGCTTTCCGGCAGGGCGACCGCTCCGCACGAGTCGCAGTGGACGATCGGGAACGGCTCGCCCCAGTAGCGCTGGCGGCTGAACAGCCAGTCGCGCAGCTTGTAGTTCACCGCCTGCCGGCCCAGGCCCGCCTCGGCGAGGTCCTCGG
>Ga0116148_1002437_pt1 | contig 18414 bp, 15 predicted proteins | sample AD_UKC055_MetaG_FD_89786 | JGI IMG/M metagenome (GOLD analysis project Ga0116148, IMG submission 89786) | Active sludge microbial communities of municipal wastewater-treating anaerobic digesters from USA - AD_UKC055_MetaG | ecosystem: Engineered > Bioreactor > Anaerobic > Digestate | place: USA... | reverse complement strand
GCACCGGTTTTTTCCGGCAGAGTCGATGAGCGGCTTGAGGATTGCGCTCTGGTGCGCGCTCTTGCGGAACGTATCGAGAAGGAGCTTTCTGCATGATTTCTTTCGCCCGTCCTCTTTTTTTTGTTCTTTTGTGTGCGCTCCCGCTGTATGCCGTCCTGCTGAAAACGAGGATTCTTGGACGAATTGAGTTTCCGCTGACGATTGGAGACTGGGACGGTTCTCCGTTCAGGTGGAATTCGCCTGCGCTGCGTTTTGCGCGCTTTGTTGCTGTTGTTTTCTTTGTGGCGGCTTTCGGGCTTGCGGTGACTGCTGCCGCAGGGCCGGTGCGCTTTATACAGGAGCGGATGTACTCGGGAAATGGTGCGGGCATTATTTTTGCTCTGGATGTCAGTCCGTCGATGGCTGCCCGGGACATGCAGGGCGGATCGCGGCTGGAAGCGGCTAAATCGGGCATCCGGTCTTTTGCCGCGCAACGGCCCGGCGATTCGCTGGGGCTTGTGGCGATCGGTTCCGACGCGGCTTTGCTGGTGCCTCCAACCCGGGATGAAGCCGCTTTTCTTTCCAGACTCGATTCGCTTTCGATCGGAGAACTGGGAGACGGTTCGGCCATTGGGCTGGGGCTCGCGGTTGCGGCAGCGCATCTGGTTGACCGGCAGTATTCCCGTTCGGCAGTTATTCTGATGACCGACGGGGAAAACAATGCGGGAGAAATACATCCGAACACTGCTGCGCGTCTTTACCATACGCATGGAATTTCGCTTTTTGTGACGGGCATCGGAACCCGCGGAGAAGTTCCGGTCGATTATACTGATCCGTCCACGGGGAATCGGGTGACCGGTATGCTTTCCTCGGAATTCAGCGAGAATGCACTGAAAGAGATTGCCGATGCGGCGGACGGGTACTACCTTTCGTCGCCGGACTCAGCTTCGCTGGAGTATGTGTTCGATCTTGCCGACGAGTCTGTACCTCCTGCGGCTTCGAGCTGGACCAGAACGATGGAGCAGCGGTTTGAACAGCCCCTGCTTGGCGCAGCGCTTGTTCTGTTCGCCCTCAGCTGGATTGTCCGGCGTCTTGTAATGGGGGCTCTGATATGACCAGCCTGTTCGATCGTCCTGAATACCTTGCACTGGCGTTGCCGGCGATTCCCGCTGCCGTCTTTGTGCTGGTGCGCTGGAAACGAATGGCCAGTCTGGTGTTACCGGCGCTTTTGAATACGGGTCCCCGCCCGGCAGTGTCAATTTTCCGTGCTGTTGTTGTTCGTACTGTCTGTTATGCGTTGGCCTGGATGTTGGTTGCGTGCGCTTTTGCGTCGCCGCGGTGGGGAACGAAGCTTCTGCCGGTGAGGCAGGAAGGTGCTTCTGTTCTGTTTGTTCTTGATATTTCCCGAAGCATGACGGTTGGGGATGTGGCTCCGGATCGGCTTTCCTATGCCGCAGAATATGCTTCGGTTTTGGCCGACCGTTTTGTAAACGCGCGGGTGGGTATTGTGCTTGCGAAAGGGTCGGGGATTCTGGCAATTCCGCTGACTGCGGATCGGAGGTCTGTCCGGGATCTTTTGAATGCGGTTTCACCAGCGATGCTGTCTTCTGCCGGTTCGAATCCCGGAAGCGGTCTGGAGGCGGCCTTAGCTTCTTTCCCCGCATCCAGCGCGGCTTCCCGTACGATTGTCCTGTTTACGGACGGCGATGAAACCTCCGGTTCTCTGCTGGAGGCGGCGCGCAGTGTGCAAAAGAGCGGCGCTTCGCTTGTTGTGGTCGGAATCGGGACGGAAGAAGGTGAAGCAATCGATGTGTATCCCGGCGCGTCGGAGCCGACTTTCTACACGACCAGGCTTCAGGAGGATTTTCTGCGCCAGGCGGTCAGGATTGCGGGTAACGGCTCTCTGTATGTAAACGGATCAGATGCCGGATCGGCTTTGGATGTGATCTCTCTGGTAGACGGTTCGCAAAACGGTTCCCGTATGGTGTATTCCCGCACCGGAGTATATCGGTACGGGGAAGTTCTTGCTGCAGCATTTCTGTTGTTCGCAGCCGGCTGTGTTGCGGGGGGGCGGGTATGGCGAAAAAGAATGTAGGTGTGCTGCTGCCGGTCGTGTGCATATCCGCAGCCCTGTGCGCTTCCTGTTCCGCAGACACTGCTCCGATGTTTTCCATTCTCGAGGGGACGGTTTCCTGGGCACGAAAAGATTGGACAGGCGCGACATCGGCGTTTTTGGGAGTTGCGGATGCAGAGCCGGATGCCGTGCGCGATCCGGTTCGGGAATATGCGGTGTATGCGCTCGCTTCGGTGTATCTTTCCCAGGAAGAATACAATGCCGCATTGCAGCGGCTTTCCTCTGTGAGCGATGCCGCTCCGGAAGGCTTGCAGTCTTCCAAGTGGTATCAGGCAGGCGTAATCGCCTTCAGAAAAGGGTTGTTCGAGGATGCTACTTCGTATTTTCGGAAGTCTCTGGAAGCAGACCCATCCTCTGTTGATGCCAAGGTAAATCTGGAACTGAGCCAGCGTTCCCTCTCTTCTGCAAACACCCCCCGCGCAGCCGGTTCCGCCGGTTTTCAGGAAAAAGCCGGCGATGCGGCAGATACCGAAACCTTATTCGACTATATCAGACAGAAGGAGGAACAACGATGGAAAAGCATTCACGAAACCGCAGAACAGCAGAATATTGCCGATCATTGAATCTTTCGGGACCTGCGCGGATTCTGGCAGTCTGTCTGTTTTTTCTGTGTGCTTCGGTGTGCCCGGAAGCCTCCGAAATCGATGTGGATGTCTCTGCCTGGGAAATCGGGATTGATGAACCGCTTGTGGTTGCGGTGATGATACGGAATGAGCTGCCGCCGGACACGGATTTGTTCATCGTTTCGGTTCCTGATGCGTTTTCTCCGGTTTCGTCGAAGAAGGAGCTTTCCGTAATCCCCTTTCCAGGAGTAACGCCGGCAACGACAGTGTCTGCCACTGTTTTTACGCTGGAGTGGGTTGCCCGCGCATCTGGCGTGCACGAGGTCGGCCCGTTCCGGGTAACCGTTCGCGGCTCGACGATTGAATTACCTTCTGTATACATCACGGTGCGGGAAGCCCTGGGCGGGCACAGTGCTGTTCTGGTATGGAATCTCCCTCCGGTGATACCCGAATCCGGAAAACCGTTGACGCTTTCGCTTGCCGGCAGTTTTTCCGGAGAAGCGGTTTCTCTGCGGTGCCCTCCGCCAGAGAACTCTCTTCTGTCCGTGGCAAAAGGACAAACCGACATCCCGGCCGATAACGGTTTTCGGATACTGGCCATCTATGAATGGACTCCGCTTTCGGACGGGATGCTTGCGTTGCCGGTTGCGCTTCTGGAATACCGGTCGTCCGATGGCGAAATACGGTATGCGTCGACCAAGCCCCGATCCGTCCAGGTTGTTCGGGGAAAAAAAACGCCGGAAGCCGTACCCAAAAGCAGTCATGTGCAGTCGGCGTTTTCATCCGCCGACCCGCAAGAGGCCGCTCCGGCGAGCAATACAGCGAGCAATGCTGCAGCGGTTTCGGTCGGGGATGCGGAGGTATCTGCTTTGCTCCAGCTGAGGCGCATGGAGTACTCCAGCCTGTTCCCCGGTGCTGCGCGCGCCGAACGAATGCGCCTGGAAGAATCTGTTGGGCTTCGGGATACGCTACCGGTTCCCCGTGGAGGATGGAAAATTCCTGCAGTTCTGGCTGCTCTCGGGTTCTGCATGGCAGGACTTTTGCTGGGGGTGGTTTCCCGGTCTGGCCGGAGGTTCAATCGGGCCTCCGCAGTCTGCCTGGCTATGTCGGTGTTGTGTGCCTCCCTGACGGTGTATCTGTTTGCTTCGGACACCCGTACACTGGCAGTTGTCGATGCGTGCGCGCTATTGCATGTTCCCGAACCGGGATCGACTGTGATAGACTCTCTACCCGGCGGGACTGCTGTTTTTGTGATCGATTCCAGCGGCGGATGGAGTTGCGTAGAAGCTCCTTCCGGACGGGAAGGGTGGGTTCCGTCGAAAGTTCTCCATATTATTTCAGGAGAACGTTAACACAGCGTGACGCGCTGAATCGGGATGCTCAGATATGAACTTTGGCGACATACTTGATGAATGGGACCGTTCGACTGCCAAGCCGTACGGGAAGAAGAAAATCGACAGCGACCGCGCTGATCGGGACCGCGCGGGCAACAACGGTGCGGGCAACAACGGTGCTGATTGCGCAGCGAAGGAGCTGCCGCGGGCGAATCCGATGGATGTGTGGCTCAGACGGTACGGTCTGGAGGACAAGGACGCCGATCTTGACGAATCCGGCCGCACCGAAACTCCGGCCGAGCGGCGCAAGCGGCTTCGGGCAATGAGGAGCGAGGCAGTGCTCGATCTGCACGGCCTGACCCGCGAAGAAGCCTGGGCCAGGCTGGACTCCTTTATTGCCGACTGCGTTCGCCGAAAGTTGCTCAAAGTGCTGGTTATTCACGGCAAGGGTGCATACTCGGAAAACGATCCGGTTCTAAAACAGATGGTACGGACTTTTATCGAACAGAATCCGCATGCCGGTGAATCTGGTCCCGGCGACAAAGGCGAAGGCGGTTCCGGCTCGACCTGGATTTTGCTTAAATAAATTAATTTACGGCTGTGTTACAATTCTGATTGTAACCGGGCCGGGTTTTCAGTATTTTATATGTAAGGTTCTTTCAAAACTCGGAAAATTTTGAAATCGACTTACGTATTCGGAGATGTGCTGATGCAGGATTATTACGACATATTGAAGGTTCCCCGGGATGCCGATCCCGAACAGATAAAAAAATCATTCAGGAAACTTGCGCTCAAATACCATCCTGACCGTAACCCGGGAAACACGACGGCCGAGGATCAGTTTAAGAAGATCAACGAAGCCTATTCTGTACTGAGCGATCCGGACAAAAAATCCCGCTACGATCTGGGCGGATACACAACCGAAGAACAGCAGCGTCGGGATTACGCCGAACAGTCGGCGCAAAACGCCTACGGACAGTACACCTGGACCTATTACGGCCCGTTCGGCTTTTCCGACGGAGGCCCGTCCGGCAGAAATGGAGCGTACAACCGGCCTGGCCGGGACGATTTTTCCGGTTTCAATGATTCCTATACCCGCCGCGAAGCTTTTCAGCTGCTTGTTCGCAGCCTGCTTTCCATGGCGGCAGGTGTACTGCTGTTCAGATTCTCGCTGCTGTTCGGCATCTTCGGTATTTTGATATGCGTCAGCGCCATCGGCAAGGGTTTTTTGAACTCCCTGCGCGCGATTCAGCTTTTGTGGAATCTAAAAAAAGAGTGATTCAAGGATGTGTGAGAATTATTTATCGCGGTAGATAATGCGACCGCGGTTTAAGTCGTAGGGAGAGAGGGCTACTTTGACGCTATCGCCGGGAACGATTCTGATATAGTGTTTGCGCATTTTTCCCGACAGGTGCGCAAGGATCACATGTCCGTTCTTGAGTTCAACCCTGAACATCGTGTTCGGCAGCGATTCCTTCACGATTCCTTCTACTTCGATAGCTTCTTCTTTGGCCACAATTCCTCCAGAAATGATACAAAACACCTCGAAAAAGTTTGCTTTTTAGGGATTTCGTTCGTATAATTTTATGGTCTATCTATATCTTTGTCAACTGGAGCGCTTATGGAAAAAGAATTTACTGAACAAATGAAGGCAGCACTTTTTTCCCTAAAACAGGATATCATCGATACGCTGATTGCGAATAACGAAGATTTTCGGGCAATTGTAGAAGGCATCGACCCCAAAGATTTCGCCGACATCGCTTCGGATGATATGGATCGAAAAATGCTCGAAACTATCGGTTCAAAAGATATCAAGCGCATGCGGCTTATCGATTCGGCAATCAGCCGCATTGAGCAGGGAAAATACGGCTTGTGCATGAAATGCGGAAAAAGAATTCCCCGCGAACGGCTGGAAGCAATACCCTACGCGCTCATGTGCATCGAGTGCCAGTCGGCCGACGAACGAAGAAACCGCTAGAAGAGGCCGAACGCGCCTGCAGGGGCGAACTCTGAATCTTCGGAGCCCCCTCAGACTTCGCTTTTTCAGGGGCGAACGCTTTATTCCGGACCATCATAGCGAAACTACCGTTTATTCCAGCGGATAGCCGGTCCATCCTGAATCATCAAGATACATCAGTTCTGTGTAACCTGCTTCCTTCGCGTATTCGTACGCGAGGGGATAGGCGTACGCAATATCCTGACTTCGGTGAGCGTCGGAATTGACTGTCATTGGTATGTTGTAGCGGCTGAGCGCGCGGCAGATGTCTTTTGACGGATACACGGTTTCGATGACGCCGCGCGCGATCCCCCCGGTATTCAATTCCACGATCTTTCCCGAAGCGGCGATCGATGCAGCTGTTTTCGCAATTTCCTCGCGATACCAGTCTGCTGTTTCGTCGAAGAAGCGCAGTTCCCCATTTCTTTTCTTTGGCAGATCAAGATGTCCGATTATGTCGAAATCGCAAGTCTCAGCCATTTTGCGCACCTGGGCGAAGTACGCCTGTATCGCCCGTTTTCCGTCTCCGCCAAAACAGGCTTCGAGGCCCCGACGCACCTCGGCTGTCGGCGCATCCACGCACCAGGGGACAAAGCTGCCGCTTTCTGCCGGAGCTGGAACATAGTGTACCGAGCCGATAATAAAATCCGGGTTCCATCGTTCGTACAGAGAACGGTCGGGAGCAGTTATTCCCGGTATGTAGTCTGATTCGAAGCCGAGCCGCACGGTGATCCGGGTGCGGTATTGTTCTGCAAGTCTCCGGATTTCGCCTGCGTAGCCTTCGTAGGCAGTGATATCCAGGTGCCACTCGCTCGAAAAGCTCCATGCTGCGTGAGCGGAAAATCCGATATCCGTAAAGCCGGCTTCCAGAGCCGACAGAATCATGTCTTCGGCCGAGGAGCGTCCGTCGCACCAGGTTGTATGCGTATGGTAAGTAGCACGTCTTTTCATCTGTATCCCTCTGCTGCAAGCGCTTTGCCCAGACGCCCGAATTCTGTGTGTACTTCGGCAAGAAGCCGGTGCTTCTGTTCGTTCGTCAGGACGCTGCCTGCATGCTCTATTTTTTCTGCGGCGTCGGCAAGCCGTTTTGCCGTAATATTGACCGAACTGCCCTTGATCAGATGTGCTGTCTGAGATGCGGCATTGGAATTTCCGCTTGCAAGGTCTTCGGCGAGTATAGCCAGATGCGATTCGGTCTGTTCCAGGTATTCCCCTATCAGCGCTTTTGCGCTTTCAAGATCGCCCATCATAATGTCGGAAAAGAAGAACGGGTCGAATACCTCCGGATCGGGTGCCATGTGTTCCGGGGCAGCTGCATTGGGTCGGTGATCGTCTGCGACCCCTGTTAAAGCGTTGTGTTGTTGTGTTTCTTTGTACTGACGGCCGTACGTGATCATCATGTCTATTGCATCCTGGCGTTTGTAGGGTTTCGGCAGCACGTCGTTCATCCCGCAGTCAAGGCACTTTTCTTTTTCGTCCTGCTGGGCGCTTGCGGTACAGGCGATGATCGGGACGGTATGTCCCTTGTTTCGCATCCACACGGCGGCTTCGTAGCCGTTCATCCGCGGCATTTGTATGTCCATGAATATGACATCCACAGGATGCGCCTGTATTGCTTCCACCGCTTCCTGTCCGTCTTCTGCCTGGATAACGGCGGCACCGGCTTTTTCCAGGAAAACCGTAAGGAGTTTGCGGTTGACGGGATGGTCTTCTGCCACGAGTACGGTGATGCCGGCTCCGGGTTTTTCGGTCTCTGCAGCCGCTGTATTTTCCGCTGGTTTGTCGTGCGGGAGTATTTCGTCGTGCGGGGGAGGTGCCCGGGGCGGGGTAATTTCGACGGGCAGAGTAATTTCGTGGGGTGGGGCGGGGGCCTTGTCCGGTTCTTCAAGGGATTCCGCTTCGTCCACTACTTCGAGGTCTATGCTTGCTTGCAGATGTTCCTGCAAAAGTTCTTGGAGCATTCGCCGTTTCACGGGTTTATAGAGGTAGCCGTTGAACCATTCGAGGAGTTTCATTTTCGCATCGGCTCCGAAGCTGCCTTCCGGTACCATTAAAAAAAGCTGAGACTGGTTGATCTCCCGGTTGCGGTTGATTTCGCCGGCAAGGCGCCAGCCGTCCATTTCGGGCATTATCATGTCGATCAGAACGAGTTCGAACGGCTTCCCGGACTGATTCGCTGACAGCATTTTGTCCAGCGCGGACGGGCCTGTTGTCGCGACGGTAATGTCGCGGTACCCGATCGAGACGAGCATCCGGGCGAGCACCGAAAGGGTGTGGGGGTTGTCGTCGACAAGCAGGAAGCGGGTGTCCGGGCGTTCGGGTTGTTGCCGCTTGAGCGGGAGGGCGCTGCTTGTTGTGAAGGGGATTTCGAACCAGAAGATCGAGCCTCCGGCGGGGTTGTCGGCAATGCCGATGCTGCCGTTCATGAGTTCGACGATATTGCGGGAGATGGCGAGCCCGAGTCCGGTGCCGCCGAATTTCCGGGTGGTTGAGGAGTCTGCCTGCATGAACTGGTTGAACAGTTTGCCTTTGATTTCCGGCTTGATGCCGATTCCGGTGTCGATAATTTCGAATCTGACATTTCCGCTTGATTCGTGTTTGGCGGATGAAATTCCTGCCTTGACAAGTACTTCACCGGAGGGGGTGAACTTGACTGCGTTTTTTACCAGATTCAAAATGATTTGCTGGAGCCGGTGCGGGTCTCCGATTACTGTTTTCGGGACGAGCGGATCTACGTCGATTATGACTTCCAGACCCTTTTTGTAGGCTTCCATTGTTACCAGGTCGACGGATCGTTCGATGGTTTCCAGCAGGTCGAATTCGATTTCTTCTATGTGCATCTGGCCTGCTTCGATTTTGGAAAAATCGAGTATGTCGTTGATGAGGGTGAGCATTACATCGGCGCTGAAGCGGACCTGGCGGGCGTATTCGGTTTGTTCCTCGTCCAGTTTTGTATCGGTAAGGAGATCCATCATTCCGATGATGGTTTGGATTGGTGTACGGATTTCGTGGCTGATATTTGCCAGAAACTGGCTTCTGGTTATGCTTGCCTTTTCTGCCGTTTCTTTTGCAAGAACGAGGCTGTTCTCTCTGGTTTTTTCCGGAGTAATGTCGTCAAGAGCTGCAAGGTAGTATCCGTTTTTCAGGCGGTCTCCGATCAGTTTTACCCAGCGCGGCCCGGATTCTTCGGTCTGGATTGCGACATCGAAGGTGAAAAACGGTTGATTTTCAGCGAGCATTTTTTGGAGCCGCGCGTTGTCTTCCGGATGGATGCGGGAAAGGAGTATATCGCGCAGGTTGCGGCCTGCGGTATCCGGTGCTTCGTCCAATAGAAGACGCTCTGTTGCTTTGTTCCATTGCAGCGGCATGCCGCGGTTGTCGATAACCAGCATCGGGATATGGGTTCGGGAAAAATAAAAGGCGTTAAAGTCCGGGGCGCTCACGGGGTTAAAATCCTCCGTTGAGCACTTCGATTGTTTTTTTGAGTATAGAGTCCGGTTTCAGTGGCTTTATCATATAGCTTTTTACTCCTGCCGACAGTACTTTCAGGACGGCTTCGCGCTGGCTCACCGCCGAAAGGACGATGACCGGTGTTGCTATGTGTTTTTCATGCAGCTTCATCAGAACTTCGAAACCGTTCATATTCGGCATCATGAGGTCCAAAAATATCAGGTTCCACTGTTTGTCCGAGGCTGCTTCCAAAAAACGGATTCCCGATTCGTATGCATCTACATTGGCTTTGATTGTGGAAAATGTTTTGGTAAGAATGGTTCTGATGGTGATATCGTCGTCGACGACCGCTATCCGGTAATCGGCTGCTGCCGATTTAAGTACTTCGATTTCGGACTTGAAACGCATTTCCAGTGAGCCTGCTTTTTTTTCTCCGTCGTCCAGGCTCAGAATTTTTTCGCTGATAATGTCGGTTTTTTCCTGATCGTCAGTATTGCGTACCAGCGTGTCAATTGCTTTCGACAGGTCGGTGAGTACTTGGATTTCGGCGTAGGCCTTGTTGCCGGCGACAAATTGGCGTATGAAGGGGTCGAGGGTCAGCAGTTTAATGTTCCGGTTCCGTACCCGACGGTCTGCTGTCAGTCCATTCATGAGCAGCTCGAGATTCGGCCCGTCAATAAACGACAGTGAAAGGTCGCTCATCAATACTAAAATCTTCGGCGAAGGAGGGTCGTACAGGTCGATCAGTTCGGTGATTTTGTATCTGAGCAGTTTGATTTTTTCCCGGTTAAGACCCTGTGCTATTTCGATAAATATAATGGTGTCGTTTACGCGTGCTTCCAAAATGCAGGGTGTTTCATCGATTTCGATATCTACGTTCATGCAGTTTTTTACTGTGGCAAAAAAATAGTCTACCTTGACCGGCTTCGGGATGATGTGTTTGATGCCCATCGACGCAAGACGCAAGGCGCCCCGAGTGTCGATCATCTGGGTCAGTACGATAACCGGAATATCTTTTGCATTGGGATCGGCTTTTTTTGCTTCGAGGAGATCGAAAATAAAATCGCGCGCGGTGCCAAAATCAATGACAACCAGATCGGGGACATCGCTTCTCATTTTTGAAATGCTGTCAATCTTTCCAAGACCCTGTAATACCGACACATGAGCGTCTTCCAGTTTTTCCAGAAGGTAGTCCCGGAACACTGCTGTCTGATCTATTAACAATACTTGTTTCATATAGTATTATTATAGAACACAACCTTGCGAAAAAATAGAACCCGGAGGCGTCTGTATGAAAACTGCGTATGTTTTTCTGGCAAACGGTTTTGAGGATGTAGAAGCGGTTACGCCTGTTGATTATCTTCGGCGTGCCGGCGTAAAGGTGTCGGTTGTTTCACTTGAAGGATCCGAAGTCGAATCTTCGCATAATCTTACAATCCGCTGCGACTGTACGCTCGATGACGTGCTGAATGCACCCCTGCCGGATCTGGTGGTATTGCCCGGCGGTATGACCGGTACTAAAAACCTTGCTGCGTCTGAAGATCTCCGGAAGTTTATGAAAAAAATGATGGATGAACGGCGGTTTATCGGCGCAATTTGCGCTGCCCCGGCCGTTGTTCTTGGATCCTGGGGGCTGCTGGACGGCAGAACCTGGACAGGCTATCCGGGCGTCGGCAGTACGCTTACCCCGCGTCCGGGCAAGGAGCGGGTTGTTGTAGACGGTCATCTGGTTACTTCCCGCGCTGCAGGCTGTGCCGAGGAATTCAGTCTTGTGCTGATTAAGCTTCTATGCGGCCCGGAGTCGATGCGCAAGGTTGCAAATGCAATTCTTGCCCGGGAAGAGGAAGCGTAATGCAGGTGTGCTTCGGCCGCGCTGCGCTGATTTCCTGAGCGAGCGCGTCCATTACGCTGCGGTCCAGAAGGCTTCCCGGCCATGCGGTTTTTGCAGAGGCAGCCCGGTTGGCAATATACGCTGCGTCCCGATACGACAGGCCGCAGAGAACCGAATGAAGCCAGGCTCCTTCGAACACGTCTCCGCAGCCGGTTGTGTCGAGCATCTGTCCGGCTTGTATTCCCGGAATCGTAAAAACACCTTCGCCGCAGGCCAGCACTGCCCCGAGCGGTCCTCTTTTTTCTATTACTGCATGAAGCTTTCCCGTTTTTCCGCCCGTCGAGCAGCTGTTTCCTCTGGTATTTCTTCCGGTAATTTTTAGGTACATACTTTCTGCTGCGCAGGCGGGATCGGCATCCATGGCACGTGCAAGAACGGCGGCTTCTTCCTGGTTCATGAACAGAAAAAGCTGCGTTTCTGCGGATACGGCGTGTATCAGTTCGGCTGCTCGCGTCGCCATATCGGTGGATGCGATATCGAGGGCAAGCGGCTTGTTGTATGTTGCGCATAAGCGTGCGGTGTGCACAGCAAGCCCCTCTTTGCGCAAAAGCTGTCCGTCGAAGAAGACGGCGCGGCTCGACGCAATGTCCCGCTCTGTTATCTGTGCCGCATCAATTCCGGGGGCGGCTCCGGGTGCGCAGGCGATCGAGGTCATGGAGCCCGGCATGTGTATGACCAGGCACCTCCCTGTCGGCTGATTCCGGCGCGAAATTTTCGATTCAATGCCCATGCGGGCGATTTCTTCGCGGAAAAGGGAGCCCCAGCGGTCGTCATCACCGGCGGCGGTGCTTGGTGTCGTGCCGGCAGCAGTCCCTGTGCAGCCGATCAAAAGACAGGACGCCCCCAGCATTCTTGCCGTTTTTAGGGCGTTCGCGGCAGATCCGCCGGCAGAGTACACCGGGTTCGGGATGCGCGCAACAATTTCGTCGAGCCGTTTGGGCGTAACATGCGCAGCCCGATTCGGATGAAGTGCCAAAGGGAGTGCCGATTCTTCGTCTGAAAACCAGAAAATGTCCAAAAGTGCGTTTCCGATCCCAAGAATATCTGCCATGGATTCTCCCCTTGGTGTTGTATGCAGAGTACCTCTAAACAAACTGAAGTTGGTAGAGGTGCCTGAAGTTGTTGGAAGTGTCCTTTAGTTGGCTCTGCCTGGAATTTTTACCAGAATGTCTGCGAGCGCAGGATTTTTTTCGATATCCCTTTTGAGTCCTTCGGCTCTGCCCTTGTTCACATAGTCCGGCGACTGGAAGGAGTAGGTGAACTTGGTATGTACGTCGTACGTTCCCTTCATCAGAGCGTATGCATCCTCGGTCATAACGAGTTCTTCGTCTGTCGGGATCACAAAAATCTTGATGGGAGAGTCGTCTGTACTGATACAAGTTTCCGCATTTCTTGTGCGGGCAAGCGCGTTCTTTGCCTTGTCCAACTTGATTCCGAGGTGCTCAAGTCCGCTGCAGACACCTTCGCGTACTCCCGCATGGAATTCTCCGACGCCTGCGGTGAACACAAGAGCGTCCGGCGTTGTACCAAGAGCTGCTATGTACGAGCCGATATACTTGCGGAGTCGGTAGGTTTCAATCTTGAATGCAAGTTCGGCGCGCTTGTCGCCTACTTCCATCGCCTTTGTCACGTCGCGGCGGTCTGCGTATTTCCCGGTGATTCCAAGGAGTCCGGATTTCTTGTTGAGTGCGGTGTCGATATCCTGGACTGACATGTTTGCCTTACGCATCATGTAGAATGCAAGAGCAGGGTCGCAGTCGCCCGAACGGGTTCCCATCACAAGTCCTTCAAGCGGGGTGATTCCCATCGATGTGTCGTAGCACTGTCCGTTCTTGACGCAGCACATGGATGCGCCGTTGCCGATGTGCGCGATGATTACATTGGTGTCTGACGGTTTTTTGCCAAGAATGACCGAAGACCGTTTAGCGGTGTACAGAAAGCTTGTTCCATGGAAGCCGTAGCGCCGGACAGCGTACTGCTCGTACCATTCGTACGGAACCGCATATATAAAGCTTGAGTCGGGCATCGTCTGATGCCAGGCGGTATCCATGATGGCACAGTGCGGAACTTTGGGAAGCACTTTCTGTGCGGCTTCGATGCCCATGATATTGGCAGGATTATGGAGCGGTCCCAGATCCTGTACTTCCCGGAAGGTGTCAAGCACTGCCGGTGTAACGATCACCGATTTTGTGAACTTGTTTCCGCCATGAAGTACCCGGTGTCCGACTGCCTTGATGACGTTCATGTCTTTGATGACGCCGACTTCAGGGTCGGTAAGGGTTCGAATAATAAGCTCGACTGCGATGGTGTGGTTGGGACATTCATGCTTTTGCGTGTATTCGCTCTTACCCTTTGCGATATGGGTTATCGAGCCTCCTTCCTGGGTGACGCGTTCGACAACGCCTGAAGCGATGACATCTTTGTTGTCCCAGTCGAAAACCTGATACTTTGCGGATGAACTGCCGCAATTGAGGGTAAGAATTACCATGAGTGACTCCTGAAATTGATATTTTGCGTGAGCGTGCAAGCGGGGTAGCAGAACACGAGACTGTTGCCCTGTTTCACAAGTATATGGGGATTATGGTATACTTTCAAGGGAGACTATAATGGAAAAAAAACAGGACTGGTTTGAAAGTGAATCCTTCTGGGCTCAGTATTCACCCGTGCTTTTCGACACCCAGCGTTGGGCCGAGGCTCCTGATGTAGCAGAGGGTGTGCTACGGATTATTGGCGCGGGGGGTATGAGCAAAAAGGCTTTCGACGTTGAAGGTCACGGCAGTAGCGACAGCAGCAATGGCAGTAATGGCAGCTATGGCAGCTATGGCAGTAGCGGGGATCTGGTTTCTATCGGTGAAAAACCTGCCGGACCCGCAATTCTCGATGCGGGCTGCGGCCCCGGACGTATTGCCGTCGAGCTTGCCGTGCGCGGAGCCCGCGTTACCGGTGTCGATCTTATCCGTCCTTTTTTGAATGCCGCGCTCGAATCGGCCCAGGACGAGGGGGTGGAGCTTGATCTCGTACAGGCCGACCTGCGCAAGTTTGTCCGTCCTGAAGCCTTTGACGCCGCGGTCAGCCTCTATACGAGCTTCGGGTACTGCGACACTATCGAAGAAGACATGCAGATTCTCAGAAATATCGCCTCTTCGCTCAAGAGCGGCGGCTGGTTTATCCTGGAGATGACGGGCCGGGAAATCGCTGTCCGGGACTTTACTGAAGGGGAGTGGTTCGAGCGTGGCGGCTTTACAGTGCTCACCCAGTTCGAGGTTGTCGGTGCCTGGGAGGGGTTGCGATCACGCTGGATGCTCGTCGACGATGTTGGCCGTAAGGTTGATCATGTCTATGTCCAGCGTCTGTATTCGGCTATTGAATTGAAGCGGCTGATGCTTGCAACCGGCTTTTCATCTGTAGAAATCTACGGAGACTTCGATTTTTCCCCATACAACGAAAAAGCCCGCACCATGGTACTGGTTGCCAGAAAATAGGCGGGACGAAGAGCGAATCGAAGAGCGGATCGAACACGATCTGCTCTACACGGTGCCCGCTGCCAGTGCGGGGATGTGAGTCCCCGCACCACTTCGGTTACTTGATCAAGATGAACTCGACCCTCCGGTTTTTCCACCAGTTTTCACGGTCGCTTCTTTTTGCTACAGGACGAGTGCCTCCCATACCGATGGTCGACAATCGGGCAGCGTCGACGCCGTTCGCAACCAGGAAGTCCTTGACTGCGGCCGCTCGTCGCTGCGAAAGCGGGATCAGCTCGGTGTCTTCTTCTTTCTGCGTGCCGGTCACATTGTTCGCATGACCTTCAACCTGAATCTTGTAGTCTCGGAACTTGTTCAGGATTTCCGCAATGCGCCGGAGAACCTGTGTGTTTTTGTCGACTACTTCCGTTGAAAGTCCAATGAAGTCAGCTTCGTTTTCGCGGAATATGATCGACGGAACCGCAATTTTCAGTTTGTCTCCGTCTCGGATAATCAGGACGTCGACCGGGATGTATCCCTTGACGACGCTTGTCATGCCGACGTCGTCCGTAACTGTAAAGGTAAACGGATAGTCGGTAGCGGCCTGGACGAGTTCGCCTTTCTGCGAACGTCCATCCCAGATGATTCGTTCGGTTATCTTGCCGTTTCCTCCAGTTTTCCAGAAGAGGTTTCCACTGGTTCCTGCCGGTTCGCGTATTTCAAACGACCATTCTGTAAATGCAGAAATTGATTCCGCAGTCAGATTGATAAACAGCTCATCCTCGTTTCCGTCGTTGTCCGGGCTGAAGTACTTCGGAGCTAGGCGTACATTGAGTGCCGGTGCCTTGGCGTTTACAAGGAAGGAAGGCGTCGTGGCACTTATCGTATCGCCTTTTACATACGAGATGCCCAGTTCGGCATAGTACCTGCCGTGCATGACTTTCCCCGAGCTGTCCCGGCCGTCCCAGTTGATGGTTGCCGGCAGCACTTCGCTTGTTGAGGAATCCCAAAGCTTTACCGCTCCGCTTTTTCCTGCCGGTGATCCTTCGCTCTTGATCGCGACGAACCATGATTCAAGTCCGTCCGGCAGACTGGTGACAATTGAAAGTTTTTGCACATCTTTTATGGTATCTCCATTCGGAGAGAACGACGGCAGTTCTGCGGTCAGGTACGCCTTCGGCACTCTGGCGTCAAGCTGGAATCCCGTGAGTTTCCGTACTGTTTTGTTCCCGGCACGGTCTTCCGCACTGACTGCCCAGGAGTATGTTCCGTCGGGCAGTTTGTTGCCGGATTCGTCCGTGGCGTCCCACTCGAAGCTTCCAGCCTGGCCATTCCACTGCATGGTTTTGACAATGGCGCCGTTTGCGGAATGGAACGTTCCGGTCCACAGGTCTTCTGCAGATGAGCGCTGGGTGATGGTAACGGTGTCCCTGTTTCCGTCACCGTTGGGTGAAAGCAGGAGATAGGGCACGGAAACTTCAATTTCCGGATAAACCGTATCGATTTCAAAATCGGGGGTCGCCGAAGTAGAGGACTGCTGGTTGACAAGCGTCACTTCGAGCAGCGCACTGTACATTCCGTCCGGAACGCGGGCCCCTGTACTGGTGCCTTCGAGCGGATCGGCTATGCCGTTCCAGGAAATGCTTGCGGGAACCTTGCCGGTTCCTTTGAAGGTTCGCACCGGATTCTTCTGACTGTCGGTTACAGTTAGCGTATAGCGGGACACTGCGGTCGCGGCTTTCAGGACCGGCGTAAATATAATAGCATCCTTGACTCCGTCGCCATTCGGCGAGAACGAGGAAAGGTTTGCCTGCAGGATTACGTCGGCTTTTTCGGTGTTGAGTTCGACGCTCGCAATGTTCGAGACTCCTGTGTTTCCTGCTCGGTCGGTACTGGTGAGCCGGTATCCATATAGTCCGTCCGGGGCAAGCTTGCCTGCGTCGTCGCGCCCGTTCCAGACAAACGATGCTTCCGGCGATGAACCATGCTGAAGCGTCAGAATAGCTGCGCCTGTCGGCTTGCCTTCTGCATCAAGAGCAAATATCTGTCCTGTCCAGGACTGTTCAGCGCTTGTCTGTTGTGCAAAAGTTACCGTATCCAGTTTTCCGTCGCCGACCGGCGAAAAAATCGGTCCTGAAGCGCGGGTGCTTGCTTCGGGTTTGGTAATATCGAGATTGAAGAAGGGGGAACGGGCAACCGGTGCGTATCCGTTGACGTAGCGGGCGGATATCACCGCCTGGTAATCGCCTTCGGGAACGATAGAGCCAGAATCGTTCTTGCCGTCGAACGCTACTGTTTTCGGTACCGAGGTTCCGGTAAATCGCCGCACCGTTGTTCCGTCGCGGTTAAGGACTGCTATTTCCCATCCCAAAAGACCGGTCTGAACCGGTATGCTTGGGGCAAACTGTACTGCATCGCGAACGGAATCGCCGTTCGGCGAAAAAGAGTTTATATCGATGCTCACATTAATAGACGGTTTGTCTGTGTCTACAATGATATTATCGATTCGCGCTTCGGCCGTATTTCCGGCGCGGTCGGTTGTGCTGATGTGATATGCGTAGACGCCGTCGTGCGTAATGGCTCCCGTCGCATTTTTCCCGTCCCACGTGAAATCAGCAGGCGCTGCATTGAACGTTTCTCTGGTCAGAATAGTTCCTGTTGCGTCTGTTACAACAGTGGTCCATTTGTCTTCGATCGAACCTGTCTGGACAATTGTGAAAGAATCCTTGTTTCCGTCACCATCCGGGCTGAAAATCATGGCATTTGCTCCCGACGGCGGGAGTGCGGTAACGGTCGGGGCGGTATTGTCCAGGTACACAGTGAATTTTTCTGTCGTTGCAGAGTTCTTGTTATCGTCCTGTGCTGTTATATGGAAGAAATAGGTACCGTCCGGGGCTGTTTCTCCGGAATCCATGATTCCGTCCCAGCGCAGACTTTCCGGCAGCGGAATTCCTTGTTTGACTTTGGTCAAAAGCTTCCAGAAGGATTCGATATCCTGCATTTCTGTCCGAACTTCCTTGTTTGCGATAGTCCGAACTACCGTACCGTTGGAATCTTCGATCACGAATGACCATGCCAGAACATAGCGCTGGTCTGATATGGATACTTTAAATGAAAGCTCATCCTGGATTCCGTCGTTGTTCGGCGAAATATAGACCGGTTCGGGATAATCGACAATAATTGCAGGTGCCTTCGAGTCCATAACGCCAAGCTGCATGTTTGCACCGCCGCCGACAGCGATAACTCCTCCGGCGAGCGGTTTGACCGCCACAGATGGTTTTATTTCACTCTGTCCCCATCCGTGCCGGGAGAGGAACGCATCTTGCTTTGTCGAGTCGATGGCAAGATTGACGCCGACAGCTACCGAGGGCTGCCAGGATTGTCTGTCATTGAGGGTTTCGACAAGATTGAAGTTCCATCCGCTGGAAATGGTAATCTTGTCCAGTATGACCGCTTCCAGTCCCGCATCGAATACAAGGTTCTGAAAAAACGGGGCTGAGAGGTCTGCTGATGCTCCCAGGGTCAGCGCTCCGGTGTCAAGGAGCGTACCGGCGAATCCGGCGCGCGGAGTTATCATCGAAGGCATTGCCGTCGCTTTTCCCCCCT